>Ga0184628_10000399_pt1 | contig 23730 bp, 17 predicted proteins | sample PLM4_5_b1_FD_133149 | JGI IMG/M metagenome (GOLD analysis project Ga0184628, IMG submission 133149) | Groundwater sediment microbial communities from an aquifer in East River, Colorado, USA - PLM4_5_b1 | ecosystem: Environmental > Terrestrial > Soil > Riparian zone | place: USA: East River... | reverse complement strand
TGTGCCGGCATAGGCCGGCAAGGCTACTGCCCGTCCGGATTTGACTACCCATTCCGCAAGGCGCGTCCAGACTTCCTCGGGACTCCCTGCGAACCGCATGTTCTGCCCGGCACTATAGAACACCGTCTGATATGGCGGAACTACACCCTTGGGTTTAAATAAATGGAGGATGACGCGCTCATTTCCATATGCCGCTGGAAAACTGATGTCTTCCCTGGTCCAGCTTGCAGTCTCGGTGACAGATTCCGGTTTAGCCTCAAATCCGGTCTTGTCGTAAGAAAGAATTCTTTTGATTACCTGGAACTGCTCATCGCTCACTGGTGGCTCGCCGCTTCGATTCCTTTCAGTTATATCAACCGTGCCATTCAGCTTTTCCGGAACCGGAGAAATGTATTTCGCGCAGCGGAAACCGAATGTCGCCTCCCGATCCCAGGGGGAACGTGCGTCGCCCTGCTGAAACATATAGCTGGGTTCGTTCCAACCGCCACCCAGTATGTAACGCTTCTCTCCAGAGCTGTTCATCGTCCACTCTTTCATATTGCCGGCCATGTCGTAGTTGCCGTATGGCCCCATCCCGAGCGTGGATCCTCCTCGCATCGGCCCCTTGAGACCAAAGTTGCTCCAGGGAATGATTTGCGACGTGATGCCAATTCCAGCAGCCAAATACCAGTGATAAAGGGTCGGGAGGCTCTTTTGGGCGAACTCCGCGTATGCGGCCGCTTCATACCAGCTGACACCGCCCACCGGAAGATCGGCCGCTCCATCTGGATAGCTTCCTTCCCATGTCGAGGGCCCAGGCTTCCCAGTAAGATCTTGAAAATCTTTCATCGCCTGGTCCCAATCGAGTACTTTGCCATTCTTTACGAAGCGGTGTTTCCACAATTCGGGCCTCTGATATCCCCCCTTTTCGACAAATTCTTTAAACTGGCGATTCGTGACTTCGTATCGATCCATCCAGGCGGCAGGGACTTCTACGTCCGGAAGGCGAACGCCCAACACAGTGAGCGGTGTGAGTGCTCTGCGTCCTTCGGGGGAAACCCATACCATTCCGGCGGTACTCTCTGCTTTAGCGTGCAGCTGAACCTTGAGCGTCCGGTTGTTTGGCGTGGTCACCTCCACCGGCTCATATCCGTCTTTTACTATTCGAATCCGAAAGAACGCGTCACGAGGCAATTGATCCGACGTGAGCGGTGAGCGGCCCAAATGCTCCCAGTGCGCAATGTCGGCGGCCTGAGGATCTGCGTAATCGGTGGCGTAAATCTCGGCGCCTGGAGGAGTCGTATCAATCCTGGTGGGCAGAACGACTATATCTTCTTTCAGCCGGATCAATGCCGGAGAGGATGGCGCATACTTCTCGATTTCACGCAGCCTCTTCAGCGCGGCAAGAGGCTGAGAACTCTCCAAAAGCTGGGCCGCCTGCGGCACTTCCACTGTCTCCGCCCGGCGTAGCCGCGATGCCTGCAGGTATGAACGCGTACCCAGGCCCCCCAGTACGATCAATAACAGCAACGCCAGAACCAGCAACAGCGGGCGGCGCAGTGTGATGCCCGTCGCAAGGGGCTTCTGCAGCTGCTCCAAATCCAGGGCAACATCGGCCGCAGAACCATATCGTTCCTCGGGCATCTTGGCCAGACAGCGCAGAACAACGCGCTCCAGGTCGACAGGAATGTTCGCGCGCAGTTCGCTCGGCGCTTTGGGATCATCTCTCAATATCGACGCCAGCGTGGACAGCGTACTCTCACCACGGAAGGGCTGCCGCCCGCACAGCATCTGGTACAGAATCACGCCCAACGCAAAGATGTCGGTGCGCGCATCCAGAGACCGACCGTCGGCTTGCTCCGGCGACATGTAAGCGACCGTTCCCACCAGCCGCCCGTTCGACTGTGTAGCCATCGAAACGGTCGTGTCTCCACCTTTCCCTTCCGGTTGGTAGTGTTTGGCGAGTCCAAAATCCAACACCTTCACGCCGCTTTCGGAAATCATGATATTGGCAGGCTTGAGGTCGCGATGGATGATCCCGTGCGCGTGCGCCGCATTTAACGCTTCTGCGATTTCGGCACCGTAACGCAGAACGTGTTCCAGCTGCAGCGGCCCGCGCTTCAGAACCTGATCGAGGCTTTCGCCTTTAACAAATTCCATGACCAGGTAATTCAATCCGTTCTGCTGGCCAATGTCGAACAGGCTGCAGACGTGAGGGTGATTCAAGGCCGATATCGCGCGCGCCTCGCGGCGGAACCGCGCATTGAACCCCTCGCGCAGGGCCAGCTCCGGACGCACCACTTTGATGGCTACGGTCCGTTGCAGTCGCGTGTCAACGGCGCGATAAACTTCGCCCATGCCGCCAGCTCCAATCAGCGCGGCAATCTCGTAAGGACCCAGGGTTTCACCAGCGGTAAGTGGCATTTGCCTGAGGAGTCTACCGTAGTTTCGATCCAGGCGTGCAGGCTTGCCACGGACTTTCCAGTATTGATGTGAAATCCTACGCAGGCATCGTATAGAACGCGAGTCCGAGAATGGCGTAAACGGCGAGAAGAAGCACGCCTTCCATCCAGTTCGACTCGCCATCAGAGGCAATCAGATTGACGACGGCAACCGACAAAACGATTGCGGCAATCTCGAATGTCGTGAAGAGAAGGTCGAGAGGCTTTCCAAAAGCATAGCTGACGAAGACCAGCGTGGGTGCGACCAGTAACGCGACCTGAAGACTGGATCCGACCGCGATGTTCACAGCGAGATCCATTTTGTTTTTCATCGCGACCAGAACCGCGGTGCTGTGCTCCGCCGCATTGCCCACAACCGCGACAATGAACACTCCGACAAAAACATCCGACATGCCGAGCCGCTCTGCGGTGTGTTCCACGGCGCCGACAAGGAACTCGCTCATGATGGCGACCATGGACGTCGCTGCAACCAGAATCAAACCGGACTTCCAAAGGGGCACCCTATTCAACCCCATGGCGGCATCCGATTCGAGGTCTCCGTGCCCGACATACAAGTGTTTATGAGTGTGAAGCGTAAAAAACAGACTCAGGACGTAGGTGACAGCCAGCACGATGGAAATCTCCAGACTGAGTGTCTGTTCCACTGGAGCCCCGGCATTCGACGAAATCCGGTGGAACAATGCAGGGACAACCAGTGCGACGGCGCTCAAAGCCAGGAGCGTTGTCGCAAGGGATGCGGCCGTGCGATTGAACCTTAACTCAGACCGCTTTGCGCCTCCGGCAACGATGGCAAGCCCCAGCACGAAAAGAATATTTCCGATGATGGATCCGGTAATCGATGCTTTCACGACATCATGCAATCCCGCTCGGAGCGCCATGATCGCGATAATCAACTCGGCGGCGTTTCCGAACGTGGCATTCAACAATCCGCCAATGCCGGGACCAAGATGTTCGGCCATCCATTCGGTTGCCCGGCCCATCCATCCCGCCAATGGAATTATGGCGACCGCCGACGCAATGAAGACGTAGAGCGGATCCGCGTGCATCATCTCCAGCACGACGGCGACAGGAACCATCAGGAGCATCCAGTTGAGCGGACTCTTCATAAGGCGAAGATTGTACGCGGAGGAGCGGATACAAATGCAAGCACGTTGGCTCACAACGTTCCGTAAAATGATGCATATGGAACGAAAAGCCTTCGAGGCACTGGTGCAGAGCGCGATCCGGGATTTGCCCTCCGAGTTTCGAGAAAAGCTCAGGAACGTAGTCGTCATTGTGGATGATCAGCCATCGAAGGAATTGCTGGAGCGCATGGAGATTCCACCGGAAGACACGTTACTTGGCCTTTACGAAGGTGTCCCCCTGACCGAACGAGGCTTCGATCCTCCGCTTTATCCCGACAGGATCTGGATCTTTCAAAAGCCCATTGAAGAAGAGTGCAGCAACGACAAGGAAGTCCTGGAAGAAGTGAAGATCACACTCGTTCATGAAGTCGCTCACTTCTTCGGACTGGACGATGACTATCTCGAGGAGCTTGGATATTGATGATGTCGCCGGGCACGCCACGCCCAGGAGTATTTGAAACTCCTGATGGCCCAGCCTCTCCCTTCGGGCGAGGGATCAGCTCCATTATCTGATAAGCTTTCTGTTTGCTAATTCGCTTAGCAACAATAAACGTGAGAAGTAAACCAAACGCACTGGATCCACTTTTTCTACTGGCGGAACGGCAAGCTGCGGACTACGCCCGATTTCCGCAACAGATCGTCTCGGACAAGGCCGCTCTTCGCGGAGTACTGAACGTGGACTCCATCGAACGGCGGGTCCGGGATCTTCAGAGGCTCGATGTCGACAGTTATGTCGCCGCAGCGGTGCTTCCTTCGGAAGACCCGAATCGGGTCGGCGCACGCTGGGTCATTCGACGCCTGGGCGGACAAGTACTCAACGACGTCGATATGGGGCCGCTCTATGCGGCCGAGATGGTACTCGATTTCAGCGATGGCGTTCAACGGCGCGTCGGCATCCTTGCTCAGGAACGCAAGAGGAACAGCGGCGTCTGGATGCCCGAACACCATTTACGCGCAGTTGAGATTATTCGCGAATACGCCAGCCGCGCGATACCCATCGTCACATTCATGGATACGCCCGGCGCCGATGCAGGCGAAACAGCAAACCACCACAATCAGGCTCATTCGATTTCACGTCTGATTGCCGAGATGGCTCAGATTCCTGTCCCCACTGTCGGAATCATTCTCGGCAATGGATACAGCGGTGGTGCCATACCGCTGGCCACCACCAACATTCTGCTGTGTGTTCGCGATGGCGTGTTCAACACGATTCAGCCTCGCGGACTTGCCGGTATCGCGCGGAAGTACGACCTCTCGTGGCAGGAGTGCGCCAAGTATGTGGGAGTCAGCAGCTACGAACTGTGTCACGCGGGCCTTCTCGATGGTGTGATTGATTTCGTTCCCGGCGAAGAATTCAAAATTCCAAATTTGATTTCCGCGATCGGAAGCGCCATTCAAACCATCGAATGGTCTGCAGAACGCTATGTTGCGGCGACCCCCGAAGTCTTCGAGCATTACCGCCGGAGCGTATTCCGTTATCTGGATCCGTCTCAGCCGCTGCGAAAGCTTCAGCATTCCCCGCTCTCGCTGCTGAACAACCCGACCGAACAGCCCAATATTTTCGGCGTCACATTGCGGCACCTTCGTTATCTGGGACTGCGGCGACGAATTCAGTCCACGACTCAGGAGCAGTATGGACGCTTGAGTGCGGCGGACGTTCCCCGCGGCGAACTCAAACGCCGGACGGCGGCCGAGAATCGGAGGATTTTTCAGAACTGGATGCAGGCCCCGCTGGAAATTCGATACGACGACCAGCTGGCCGGTGCATGGAAGCAGTACATCCGCCGCCGCCGCGAACTCAATGCCGAACGCAGCACCATTGGAAAGATCTTCCTTGGCGATCAGGATGCGAATTTTCATGAAGCGGTCGCCAATCTCTTATTGATGGTGGGATTCCACCTGATGAACCAGTGGAAGGGTGCGGCACAGGTCAACTTTCTTTCGCTTGCAGACTTTCTCGGCAAGACGGCCAGCAGCGAGACGGCGGAATCCAACAACTTCACCGTGCTGGATGTCATGAAGCGGCGGGAACTGATCAATCCATTCATCGAAGAATGCGAAAACTTCCTGCTCTTCGACATGGTCTACGACAACCTGATCAATGGCATGCGGCTCATTGCCCGCGAGGTGAAGGACACCAACGCCATCAGCCTGGAATCGGTGAAACGGCTCTTCGAAGCTTCGCTTCAGCGCGCCTCCGCCGAACTCTCCAGACATCGCCTCACCGGCGAAGCCGACGAGGCCCGTCAGGAGGAAGTGAACCGCCGGTTCATGATCTGGATCAGTTCACTCGCGCGTCACGATCGAAGAGACTTGCTTCTGAAGAAGATGGAGGAGTGGAAAAAGTTTGTTTATCCACGCGTCAGCGAACCGCTCTTTGCCATTATCACGTTCTACTTCGCGCATCTCCTTCCGGCATACTTTGCAACGCTGTCCGCCGGCCGCTCGAAAGTGGTCTTCGATGGAAGAATTCGTCCCAAGAACATTGGCGTCCGCGATTTCTGGAATCGCCTGACTCTGGCGTATCAGGACATCCTGATCCACACCGAACTCGAACGTCTCAAGAAGGCCAACGTCGTTACGACGAAGACGCTCATCGAGCGCTTCTTTACCGATTTCGTGGAAATGGATTCGCGCCTGATGACTGCCGATCCGTTTCGTTTCCCCGGATTCCGCGGCTCGATTGAAGAAGCCATCGCCAAAGGCATACCACCCTGCGGTGCCATTACGGGAATCGCGCGATTGAAGTCTGGTGGAGCCTCGCGGCATGTGGGAGTTGTGCTGTCGAACCTCGAATTCCAGGCCGGCGCTTTCGACATGGCCGCGTGTGAAAAATTCTGCAAGCTTCTGGTGGAGTGCGCGCGCCGCGAATTGCCCATCATCGCATTCATTTCATCGGGCGGCATGCAGACCAAGGAAGGAGCGGGCGCTCTGTTCCCCATGGCGATTCTCAATGATCGCATTACGCGTTTTGTCCGCGAGACCGGACAACCCGTTCTCTGCTTCGGCTTCGGAGACTGCACTGGCGGTGCGCAGGCCAGCTTCGTGACTCACCCACTCGTGCAGACCTACTACTTCTCCGGCTGCAACATGCCGTTTGCGGGCCAGATTGTCGTCACCGAACATCTGCCGTTCATCGCAACGCTTTCAAACTACCTGAGCCGCGAACCGGGAGCCATGCAGGGAATGGTGAAACACCCGTTCCACGAAAACCTCGACGAAGTCCTTCGCGCCATCGATCCCATGGTTCCGGTGCCGAAGGAAACCGTTCAGGAAGTGATCGAACGCGTGCTTCGGCTCGAACTCGATGTTGCGGAGACCGCTGTCCCGGCCGTGTCTCCTAACTCCGGGTCGATGAGTGTCGGCCCTTACACGCGGGTGCTGGTACACGCGCGCGGATGCGCCGCCGAAAAGATTGTGCGCAAAGCGCAGGAAGGCGGCTACTCCGTCGTGCTGGTCCAATCGGATGCAGACATGGAGTCGCCGGCTGCCGGGCATCTTCGCAAGGGGCGCGATCAGCTGGTCTGTATCGGTGGAAATACTCCGGCCGAAAGTTATCTGAACGCCATGAGCGTCGTTCGCGTCGCAGAACGAACGGGATCTCAGGCGCTGCACCCCGGCATCGGATTCCTTTCCGAAAGTGCCGCCTTTGCGCGGATCTGCCGCGGACATGGCATCAACTTCATTGGACCGCCGGCCGAAAGCATGGATCTGATGGGGCACAAATCCAACGCGATCCACACGGCAGCGAAGCTGGGAATTCCAACCGTGCCTGGAAGCAACGGCATCGTCACCCATCCGGAAGCGGCAGCAGCTCTGGCCGAGCAAATCGGATACCCCGTCATCATTAAAGCCGTGCACGGCGGTGGTGGAAAAGGCATTGCGGTTGTCGAAAAGACGGAAGAATTTGCGGAAACGTTTCAGCGGATTTCCGCCGAGGCGCGAAGCGCATTCGGAAACGGAGATGTTTATCTGGAGCGATTCATCAAATCGCTCCGGCATGTCGAGGTACAGATCCTGCGCGATGCCTTCGGCCACACGAAAGTTCTGGGACTGCGGGACTGCTCGGTGCAGCGGAACAACCAGAAAGTGATCGAAGAATCCGGGTCGACCATGCTTCCGGCCAATCTGGAAAAAGCGGTTCTTGGCTACGCCGCGACCATTGCCGAATCGATCAGCTACGTCGGTGCCGGAACTGTGGAATTCATTTTCGATCTGGAACGCAATGAAGTGTATTTCATGGAAATGAACACCCGGCTTCAGGTCGAACATCCGGTCACGGAAGCCGTAACGGGTCTCGATATTGTGATGGCTCAATTCAGGATAGCCGCCGGTGAGTCCATCGATTCGATGGTGCCTGGAACCAATGGGTATTCCATGGAACTCCGTATCAATGCGGAAAAACCGTCGATGGGAGCCGATGGAACGCTGACGTTTGTTCCATGTCCGGGCGAAGTCACAAAGTTCCAATTCCCGGAGGCACCCGGCATCAGCATGATCCGCGCAGTGGACGAAGGCAGAATGGTGACGCCGTATTACGACGGCATGATCGTTCAGCTGATCGTTCACGCTCCCGACCGCAAGAAAGCCATTCGCAAGTTGCGCGAGTATCTCGACAAGGTGGAGATCCAGGGAATCTGCACCAACATTCCTCTGTTGAAGAGAATTCTGGACGATAAAATCTTCAACAAAGGAATCTATGACACAACTTACCTGAAGGAATTCACTTCTCGTCTGGACACCATTTCTCTAACGAAAGAAATGGAAGATGCCGCCGGATTGAGTTCGCGGTCGCTGGATATGGATGCGCTGCGCATTACGGGAACCAACGAACTGCGCCTGCCTGCCCCTTCGGCGGGAGTGTTTTATCGAACCCCGTCTCCAGGAGAGCCGGAATTGGTCCGGCCCGGCGATGTGATCGACGTCTACCGCACTCTATGTCTGATGGAGGCCATGAAGACTTTCAGTTCTCTGAGCCTTTCCACATTCCGCGCGAATGACACACCGCTCTTCCCTGCCGGCCAGTTCTATGAGGTTGTCCGCATCGTTCCCGAAAATGGTCAGGCTGTGAATCGCGACGATCTTCTCTTCGTCATCCGGCCCGCGGCTGCCGGCGCTATTCCCCGCGCCAACAAGCGAGAGGATTAGCGAGACTTTGCCGCCGATAGTAAACGCCAACGGAATCTCCAAGAAATTCGGACTGACTCCACTCTTCCAGAATATTTCGTTCACGGTATCCGAAGGTGATCGAATCGGACTGATTGGTCCCAACGGATCAGGCAAATCGACGTTGCTTGGAATCATCTCCGGCCGCATTGAACCCGACAGTGGCGAACTCGCGATCCGAAAACGAACTCGCATGAGTTTCGTCGCACAGAATTCCGAGTTTGCGCCTGGAGAAACCGTGGGATCTGTCATTGAGAAGGCTCTGGACCGTGCCGGTGTCCACGACGCGGATCATACTTCCCACAGCGCCGAAATTTGCGGGCGGGCGGGACTCACCGATCTTTCGATGCCGGCCGCTTCCCTGTCCGGTGGCTGGAAGAAACGTCTGGCCATTGTTGAAGGAATCGTGCAGGGTCCGGAGATTCTGCTGCTCGACGAACCCACCAACCACCTCGATCTTGCGGGAATCAAGTGGCTCGAATCCGTGCTGCAAAGCGCATCGTTTGCCTGCGTCATTGTGAGCCACGATCGGTATCTTCTGGAAAATATCGCACTGGAAGTTGTCGAACTTCATCGTATTTATGCCGACGGGCTGCTGCGTGTCAAAGGAAACTACAGCAGTTTTCTGGAAGCGAAGGATGCATATCTCCATGCGCAGGGAAAATACCAGGACGCACTCGCAAACCGTGTCCACTCGGAGATCGAATGGCTCCGGCGGGGCGCGAAGGCGCGGACTTCAAAGTCGAAAGCACGCATTGGCAAAGCTGAGGACATGATTGGTGAGCTGGCGGAATTGAAGGGTCGCAGCCGGACGGAAAAAGCCGAAATTGATTTTTCGGCGACGGATCGAAAGACGAAGCAATTGGTAGAACTCGACAAGGTATCGGTCGTCATGGGCAATCGAACATTGTTTGAAAATCTGGAGTTCACCATCAAGTCGCGCATGCGGGTAGGTCTGGTCGGCCCGAACGGCAGCGGCAAAACGACACTGCTCCGGCTGCTTCGTGGAGAAATTCAACCGTCGGGCGGAGAGATTCGCCGTGCCGATCGTCTGCGGTTTGTTTACTTCGATCAGAATCGGGAACTCGATCCAAACGTCACTCTTCGGCGCGCACTCGCACCCGACAGCGATTCGGTGGTATATCAGGATCGCGTCATTCACGTCGCCGCGTGGGCCGACCGCTTTCTATTTCAGAGCGAGTCTTTGAATCAGCCGGTGGGACGCCTGTCTGGTGGGGAGCGAGCCCGCGTGTTGATCGCACAACTGATGCTTCAACCTGCAGACATTTTGCTGCTCGACGAACCGACAAACGATCTGGACATTCCGACCCTTGAGATACTGGAAGAGAGTCTGATGGAATACAGCGGAGCTTTGGTTCTGGTCACCCACGACCGGTTCATGCTGGACCGGGTTTCCAGCATCGTGCTTGGACTCGACGGGATCGGCGGGATGGAATTGTTTGCAGACTATTCGCAGTGGGAAGCGTGGCAGCGAAAGCAGCTTTCAAACGAAAGGAAGGCGGCTGCAACTCCGGCGGTGTCTTCGAAGAAGATGTCTGCGCCAAGGAAGAAACTGTCGTTCAGTGAAGCCCGCGAACTGGAAACCATTGAACAACGCATTGCCGAGGCTGAGGCGCAGCTCCTTCTCAAACGCGAAGCGCTGGAAGATCCCGCAATTGCCAGCGATGGACCGAGGCTTCTGGCCGCGTACTCGCAGATTACACAGGCGCAGAATGCCATTGATCAACTTTACTCACGCTGGACAGAGCTGGAGCAGAAGCAGGGGTAGCGCATGCGGGATGCAGGCCAATGATCCGGATTCCGAGCGGTTCGTTCTGGATGGGCTCCGAAGGACGATTCACCTGGGAAAGCCCGAAGCATCGCGTGTTCATCGACGCGTTCGAAATGGCTCCAACGTCTGTTACCCGCCACGAATATGAAGTCTTTCTCCGCGAAACTTCGCACGAAGAACCCAAGGCATGGCGGGACTCGGCGTTTGCGAATCCGAATCAGCCGGTAGTCGGCGTGAATTGGTTCGATGCAGTGGCGTACTGCGAGTGGCTGACGGTAAGGAAAAATGAGACATACCGGCTGCCGACAGAAGCAGAGTGGGAGAAAGCGTGCCGCGGCAATTCGGAGTGGGAATATGCATGGGGCGATGAACCCCCGGAATCGATCGAATACTTTCAGGGTGCGTGGAACGCACCGCGGCCCGTCGGGACATGGCGCGCGAATGGATTCGGTTTGTTCAACATGGGAGACAACGTCCACGAGTGGTGCATGGACTGGTTCTCGGCCGATTATTATTCGCTTTCACCGGAAGGAAATCCTGCAGGCCCGATTGAAGGCACACGCCGCGTTTCGCGTGGTGGATCGTGGCGGCATCAGATCAAGGGATCGCGCGCCGCGCATCGCAGCAGTCTATCGCCGGAGTTTCGGTATACGGATTATGGGTTTCGCGTCGTGCGGGAGGTGGGGAATATTAAGGTGTCTAAATTTGGAATTGTTTTCGGGTAAATCCCTCGCCTGAAGGGAGAGCGTGTCCCGCGCAAGCGGCCGGGTGAGGGGTGCATTAATTTCACCCCTTACCCGGCGCCCATCAATAGATGCTCCGCACCCTCTTCCTTCGGGTGAGGGATGCTATCCTGATAGGCCATGACAACCAGCAAACTCCACACAGCCCGGCAATTGTTCCTTCAGGAAAGTTTCGGAGTCCTATCCACAATCTCGGTCGACGTTCCCGGTTATCCATTCGGGTCGGTCACGCCATACTGTGTCGATCGGGATTGCCAGCCCATTGTCTACATCAGCACCATCGCGCAGCACACCAGAAACATCATTGCAAACATGAAGGTGTCGCTGACGGTGGTTGAGTCCAACAACGATTCGGACGATGTACAAGCGCGAGGCCGCCTGACGGTACTTGCAGACGCCCGGCCGGTCGAACGCACGAATACCGACGTTCGCGACCGATACCTGAGATATTTTCCATCCGCGGTTCAGTACGATGAAATGCACGACTTCGGCTTCTACCGTCTGGAACTCGTGCGGGCACGATTCATCGGCGGATTCGGGCAGATCTTCTGGTTGACGCGCGAAGAACTCTGCATGAAGAATCCGTTCTCGTCAAAGGAGGAGGCCCGGATCGTCCAGCATATGAACATGGACCATGCCGGAGCGCTGTCCAACCTTGCCGGCACTGGAAGTGCAGACCCGCTGGCCATGACCGGCATTGACGCAGAGGGCTTCGATGGGATTCAATCCGGTAAGAAGCGTCGCTTCACTTTTGACCGGCCCGTCCGTACGATCGAGGACGCACGCCAGACTCTGACTTCAATGTCCAGGCGGCCAGTTGCTCAGACCTTATGAAACGATTCGCCTTCATACTTCTCTTGATCTTGTTTGCAGTTATGCCAGGAATAGCCCAGGACAAAGTTGATGGATTCGTCGCGCGGATCTACAAGAACAACCGGCGAGAAAAGATGCCTTACCGGCTTTTCGTTCCGGCAGCCTACGACAAGAGTAAGAAGTACCCGCTCATTATCTGGCTGCATGGAGCCGGCGGTGCGGGCGACGACAACCTGCTGCAGATTTCAGGAGATCAGGTCCCGGGAACGCGTTTGTGGACAAAAGCGGAAAATCAGATGCGGCATCCTGCTTTCGTCCTGGTTCCGCAATCTTCGGGAGGCTGGGCCAGCAGCAGCGGAACTCAACTAAGTGATGAGGAGCGGCTGGTTGTCGAAATACTGAATGGTCTGAAGTCCGAGTTCAGTATCGATCCCAAACGCGTCTATATTTCCGGCCAGTCGAATGGCGGATTTGGCACGTGGGACATGATCTCGAAGCGTCCCGAACTCTTTGCCGCGGCGATTCCGTTATGCGGCGGGGGAAATCCGGCTCTGGCTTCAAATCTTGTCTTCATGCCGATATGGGCCTTCCACGGAGAGAAGGACGAGGTGATCCCCGTGTCGGAAACCCGCAACATGATCGCCGCGATCAAAAAACTTGGGGGAGTTCCGCGCTATACCGAATACAAAGGCGTCGACCACGACGTGTGGACGCCAACATTCAAGGAATCGGGACTCGTCGAATGGCTTTTTGCCCAGCACAAGTAACGGGGATGAACAAAGCCGTCGGGAATTATCGTCATTGAAGACTTCCGCGTCACGATTCGTCGCGTCGATTCCCGGTTTCATTCCTGAAGCCGCTCTTTCTGTGCCAGCGTGATTCTCGCCTGAATCTCGGGTGACCCGGCGTGCAGTTCCAATGCGTCCAGTGCGGATGCGGCATGATGGCTGGAACCTTCCTTTACCAAATGTAGCAGGAATTCCAGCGCAGACTCTTCACGCGACGAGCTGATGGCGCGAAGAAGAACAGAACGGAAGTCTCTGTTGATGGTGTTGTTCCAGGCAGCGATCAGAATCTGAATCGCTTTCGGGTGACGCCATAGGCCCATTGCCAGGGCCGCTTCATCGCGAACCTCGACGTCTGCGGATTTCAGAAACTCGGAGACAAACGCGAGCCCTTTCTCGGACTCCAGATTCAGAATCGCATCGAAAACGCGCCCTGTAACTGCGGGCCGGAGGTCTCCAGCACGCGCCTTCAACCGGAGAATCAGCGAGGCTTCATCTCCATTCATTTGCTCGATAGTACGCACTGCTTCGAGCCGTACCGGATCCAGCGGATCCACGAGGGAATCGACCAGATGTCGAAACACATCGGACCGACGGAGATCCGAACATTGAGGCAGCGCAAGAATGCAGTTGGATCGCAGAGGCCCTGCCGCGTCTTCCTGACCGCCCCAGACCGGCTCCATCTGCACATGGGTCGATCCACGGATGTATGGAGGCGATTCGCTGTAGTCCAGAATGGTCAAGGCCTTGATAATGGCCGTCTTTCCCCAGCATTTCGAATCTGTCTTGGCCGGATCCTCGAAGAGTCTCGAATATGCTGCGAGCAAATCCGGAATCAGATCCATGGCATGAATCTCTCCGGCGACCCTTGCGGCCTCCGCTGCAACGAGGCTCGCACGATCCGCCAACGCTTTTCGAAGAATGGCGACGGTTCCGGCGTCCGGACTCGCACTCCGTAGCAGCTTGAGCCGTTCGAGTTGTTCCTCAATTTTGCGGCTGGCCATGGCGCCTAAACGGCGGCAGGTTCCACAAGAGCGGCAACAGAACCGCGGCTGTTTGGCATCCGCCAGTCGGGTCCATACGCATGCACGCCATCGCGGCGCCGTTCGGCCTCTTCAAGCGCACATGTCATTACAATGCTGCTGCCTGTGCTGTCGGCCTCCTGGGTGTGGGCCACTGCAGCACTGTAGGAGATACCGAATACGCTCTGCAGCATTTCGATAACGTATTCATAGGAGTGTTCGTCGTCGTTCAATATGATCACGTGATAGAGGTCCTCCCGGCGGGTATTGGTAGTAGTCCCCGTTTCGGGCGTTGTTACTGTCTTCACGACGATAGGCTCCTCATCTGGATTCGTTTATCCTACATGACTATGGGCACGACCACGCAATCATCCAGGTTCGATTTGATGACTCCCGCTCTTCTGGTTGATTTGGACAAACTCGAATCCAACCTGCAAAAAATGCAGACGGCGGTTTCCCGCACAGGCAAACACCTGCGCCCGCACGCCAAGGCGCACAAGTGCGTCGAGATTGCCCGGCGACAAGTGAAGGCTGGTGCGGTTGGGGTATGCGTGGCGACAATGCCGGAAATGCAGTGGATGACCGCTGCCGGAATTGGTGTGCTGTTGACGACGCCTGTGGCATCCCGAATCAAGACAGATTGTATCGCTGCATTAACGAAATCCGGAGCCGACATCCGTGTGGTCGTCGACCATCCGGAGCAGGCCCACCTGTATCAGGATTCCGCAGCGCGAGTGGGCGCAACGATACCGATGCTGGTCGACCTTGATGTCGGGGATCATCGCACGGGAATCCCTTGTGACGAGCGTGCCGTTGCACTCGCCCGACTGATTGCCGGATCGAAGAATCTTCTCTTCGCGGGCCTTCAGGCGTACTCCGTCAGTGGCTCGCACACCGAAGGCGCCATCGAACGACGCAATCATTCCATGAAAGCGATCGCGCAAGCCGTTGTGATCCAGCGAGAACTTCTCGCCGCAGGATTCGATGCCCGAACTTTGACCGGGGCATCCACAGGCACATGGGACATCGATACGGCGATTACTGAGGTCACAGAAATTCAGGCGGGCTCGTATCCGCTGATGGATGCGGCATACCGCCGAATCATCGGCGAAGATTTTGCGCCCGCAATGACGGTGCTTGCGACGGTGATCAGTGCCAGTCATCCGGATCGGGTCACCGTCGATGCGGGTTATAAGGCATTCGCCACCGATCGTCCCTTTGGACCTGAGGCCGTCGGTCTGGAGGGAGTAAGGTGGCAGTGGGGCGGAGATGAACACGGAATTCTGCACCTGGAAAACCCCTCACGTCCCATCCGGCTTGGCGACCAAATGGAGTTCATTCCACCGCACTGTGATCCCACTGTGAATCTCTACGATCGGATATATGCCACACGTGGCGGACGTGTCGAAGAAATCTGGCCGACAAAAAATACACTGTTGTAATTGTGGAAAACTGCCCTCCTATGTTAGGAGGGCGGCGGGATCGCGAAGCGATTCTCGCGAGGGGTGGTTCCCAGTGGAACCACCCCGGCGCTTCGCGCTCCCCGGACTCAGGAGGGGAATTTTTCCAACCGTCAATTTATCCTCACTTTCGGAGCTCTATAACACCGCTTGATTCCGCCCCTCCGTCGTGACAGCATCTGTCGGTTTATCGAATCATGAATCTTGGAATAATCACACTCTGCGCACTGGCTCTTGCGGTAATACTCAGCTGCACAACGTCGCTGAACGTGGGTCTGCTGTCGATTGCCCTCGCATGGTTCATTGGTGTCTACCTCGGCCACATGCCGCTGAGGGAGATCACCGGCGGGTTCCCGATCGACTTGTTTCTGACGCTGGCTGGAGTCACGTTGTTATTCAGTCAGGCCAGGGTCAATGGAACACTGGAGCGCGTGGCTCATCTGGCCGTACGTGTCTGCCGCGGACGCGTTGGGATTGTGCCCATCATGTATTTCTTCCTCGCATCATTGCTTGCAACGGCCGGCCCGGGCAACATCGCCACAACGGGGCTGCTGGCGCCGATGGCCATGACGACGGCAATGGGAATGGGGATATCCCCATTCCTCATGGCGATCATGGTGGGCAACGGCGCAAACTCGGGCTCGCTATCTCCGCTGGCTCCGACCGGACTAATCGTCAACGGCCTGATGAGTAGAATTGGACTGCCCGGACTTGGATTCCAGACGTGGTTCTTTAATTTCCTTGCTCATGCGATGGTCGCATTTGCCGGTTATCTGCTGTTTGGCGGATGGAGGCTCATCCGTCGCGCCGAGCGATTCAAAGGGACAAACGAGAAGGCTCCGGAACTGGACCGCCGGCATGTGCTCACCATTGTGATGATCTTTCTGCTGGTCATCGGTGTGCTTTTAGGAAATCTGAATATCGGGATGGCTGCCTTTGCTGCTGCGGTGATTCTGGGATTGCTCGGTGCTGCGGATCAGGAAGAGGCCGTCAAGGAGATGCCCTGGGGTACGATAATGATGGTATGCGGCGTCACGGTTCTGATCAGCCTGCTTGAAAAGACCAGCGGCATGGCACTCTTCACGAATCTGCTCACGCGCATCTCGAGTCGGGGCACAATCATTCCATTTCTGGCCGTCATTGTAGGCACCATCTCGGCATATTCCAGTACATCGGGAGTTGTCCTTCCTGCATTTCTGCCGCTGGCTCCCGGACTGAGCGAGAGCCTCGGTGGCGGAATGGCGAAGGCGCTCGCCATGACGATGAATGTATCCGGACACCTGGTGGACGTTTCGCCGCTGTCGACAATTGGAGCGCTGTGTATCGCGTCGATTCCAGCAGGTCCGAAAAGCCGGCGGCTGTTCAATCAGCTTCTGGCGTGGGGACTTTCCATGACCGTGGTCGGCGCGCTCCTCTGCTGGGTCTTTTTCGGCTGAGAATATTTTTATACCCCTCATCTGGTCCTTCGGGCCATCCTCTCCCTTCAGGAAAGGATTTAGACCATGAAGAAGTGGATACTTGCCGGGCTGCTCGTTGCGTCCGCGCAGTCTCAAAAACAGACGCCCGTCGAGATCGAACTGCTCACCCACACCGAGATCTACGACGCCATTCACAATCAGGGCAAGACGACAGTGCTCATCTTCAATGGAGGTACCGAACAGCGCGGCCCCCACGCCGTCCTGGGCGGGCACACCTTTATCGCTCGTGAACTGGCCTCCAGAATTGCGCAGAAGCTCGGCAATGCTCTCGTTGCGCCGGTACTTCCTTTCTCCATCACAACACTCGACGGAAAATTGCCGGGAGGAGTCACGCTGACACCGGATCTTTTCAAACGCGTCAATGAAGCCGTTGTCGACAGCATGGTTACCAATGGTTTAAAGGATCTCGTGCTGATGGGCGATCATGGCGGTGGCCAGCACGAACTGGCGACTCTCGCCGCGACTCTCGATCGCAAGTATTCGCCGCGAGGTATTCATGTTTATTTTTGCGGAGACGTCTACGAAAAATCCGAGCAGGAATTCGAAGCGTATATGAAGAGCAAGGGATTGCCAGCAAGCACTCACGCTGGAATTCCGGATACATCGGAATTGCTGGCGCTGCAGCCGGCGACTTCAGTCTGGGTGCGAGACAGCTATAAAACGACGTTGGGAGATCCGGTGCTGCCTGCGGGACAACAGCCAGACCCGAAGGTCCGGCGATTGAATAATGGCATCACCGGGGATCCGCGACTGTCATCGCCGGAGCTCGGGAGGATGTTCATCGACATCCGGGTGCGGAACGCGGTGACGCAAATTCAAAGCTTGATTGCATCAAAGAGGAAGGCGGCGCGCTGACTGAAAGCCAGACTTATTTGGAGACCTGTTCGCGCTCTTTTTCCTGGTCTTTCTTTTTCGCCTGATCGTCTTCCGGTTCGCTCTTTTCACTCATTGCATCTTTAAAATCCCGGATCGATTTGCCCAGTCCCTTCCCGAGTTCGGGTAGCTTCTTGGGTCCAAAGATCAAAAGCGCAATAATGCCGATGATGATCAGTTCGGGGACGCCTAGTCCTGCCATTTCTCCTCCTTACTGCCTATAACGATTGGGCGACGCGATAGCCTGCCCAAATCCCTGCGATTCCGCCTGCGAGCGACATCACGATGCCCCACATGGACAACATATCGCCGCCCCACATTGCGGGTACCAGGCCTCCAATACTGGACCCGAGGATAAAGCCAGCCCAAATGAATTTCTTGCTCATATCCCACCGGTCAGCACCAACAGCATACAGGCAAGGCGCCGTAGAGCGCCATTGGTGAATAGTATGGTTTATCATCAGTTCCGCAACTTAAAGGGAGGCGTCTCATGGCCGCGACTCCGTCTACCATGCTTGAACTCGGAACTCGAATGCCCGCGTTCCGGCTACCCAGTACCCAGGGTGATTTCATTTCATCGAAACAGTTAGATCTGCCAACGGCCCTTCTCGTCGTATTCCTGTGTCCGCACTGTCCGTTTGTTCGTCACATTCGTACTGAACTGGCGAAGTTTGGCCGGGACTATCAGCCGCGGGGACTCGCGATTGTGGCAATCAATTCCAACGATACGGCGACGTATCCGCAGGATGGCGTGGAAGGTATGAAGCAGGAGATTCGGGAAACGGGATACACATTCCCTTACCTCAGCGATGAGACGCAGGAGGTCGCGAAGACATTTCGGGCGGCATGCACACCGGATTTCTTCCTGTTCGACCGCAATCGGAAACTTGTCTACAGGGGCCAGTTTGATTCGAGCCGTCCGGGCAATGGAGTGCCGCCATCAGGATCGGATCTTCGTGCCGCCGCCGATGCGGTGCTGGAGGGACGAGCCCCAGCGGTGGATCAGAAGCCGAGCGTTGGGTGCAATATCAAGTGGAAGGTGGGAAACCGACCGGAGTATTGAAAGTGGGGCGGCCCGGGTGAGGGGTACAACTAATTTGTACCCCTCACCGGTTTTGAAATCGAACGTCTCTACTTCAGTTTCGTCTTGTTGGAATCAAAGAAGTCAAAGATCTGTTTGATGATTTCCGGCTGAGCCCATGCGTCAGTATGCTGGCCGCCGACGACACCGACGAATGTGGCATTGACGCCTTTAGCCCTGGCACGGTCGATCATGGCCTTGCCTGCGTTGAAATCCATCGTGGTGTCCCCGTCGCCATGGACGTAGAACACCGGAATATTCTTCAGCTTCTCAAACGGATAGTCGCCTTCGGCTAATGGTGCTGCGCTGGGAGAGATCGCCGTCCATCGTTCCGGATACTTCGCCGTGTATGCCCAGACGGCGCCGCCACCGGAAGAATTCCCCATAAGGTAGATGCGATTGGTATCGACGTTGTACTCCTTCGCCATCAGATCGGTGACGTAAAGCAGATCCTGTTCGGCGCGCTGGAAGTCTTCCGGTGTTGCTGGTGCTGCAGCAGCTCCTCCGCGGCCTCCGCCTGCTCCACCTCGGCCACCAGCGCCTGCTCCACCAGCAGCGGCAACGCCTCCGCCAGCGGGTGCGCCGGCAGGTGCGACCCCGGCCGGTGCTCCGGCTCCGCCACCACCACCTGCTGCTCCACCGCCGCCGGCACCACGACCGGCTCCGCCACCACCCCTGGGAGCGGCGCCCACCATCTTATAAGGATTATTCCATCCGCCATCGCCTGTTGCAGCTGTCCACACAGTAGCATTCGCGTGATACCCCGTTACGGCAGCTACAATGTACCCGCGTTCCTCAGCCGTTTTTGCCAGTGTCGGGTTGGCTGTCGGCCGCATGAATGGGGCGTTTGCCGGTTGGCTGGCGCCATGAGTGACGATGACCAGCGGCAGCTTCGTGTTCTTGTCCCACTTCATCGGAACATAGATGTGATATGCAATCATTTCCGTGGTTCCCGGAAACGTATAAGTGCGGTCCTGTTCACCCTTGATTTGAAATTTCGGGTCCTGCGGGTTTGGCGCCGGAGCCTGAGCCAAGGCTGCCAACGTCACTGCCACCAGTACGGCTGCGGAAAGAATTCCAATTTTTGCGGACTGTCGCATGCGGTCACCCCTTTGTTTTCGTTCGTATCCGAGGCAAGAGCTTGTATTGCCGCAGCGGAGTATATCCTGTCGTTTTCGTATCTCCAAGAGCACGAAGCGGACCACGCTCCCAAGGGCGTGTTATGACGAGAATTTAAGAAAGTTTTCAGTAAGTTGAGTGGAATTGCTGCGTTACTATCTTGGGGTCGAAAGTCAGAATTGCGGTTCGTCTTCCGCAACTGACAATTACGAGGGTTTTATATGTCTCTTTTGGAAATCTGTCAGAATCTCCAGAATTCGAGTTGGGGAACCCAGATCCGTGAGTCGATCTTCTTTTTCCCGATTATTGAAGGCATCCATGTCATCGCGCTTGGAGTCTCCGTTGGGGCGGTTTTGTGGTGGGACCTGCGTTTGCTTGGTTTCTCAATGCGAAACAAGCCGATTTCTCAGATGCAAGCCAACATCTTCAAGTGGATGATGCCAGGGTTCACCATCATGATGATCACCGGCGTCCTGCTGTTCTGGTGTCAGGCTGAGAAAGCGTATAACAGTGTTTTCTTTCGCATTAAGGTGATCGCACTGATTCTTGCGGGCGTCAATATTTTGTACTTCCACCTGAAGACTCAGCGCAGCCAGGCAAGTTGGGATACGGCCGGAATTCCGCCCACGAATGCCAGGCTGGCAGGATTATTTTCCATTCTGCTTTGGGCGATTATCATCGCGGCCGGACGACTCATGGCCTACACGTTCTAGTTGCTCAATGGAGGTTGGATACTCGTGATGCGTTTTGCCAAGCTGACAGTGGCTGTGCTCACCGTCCTTATATTCAGTTCATTTCTGACCACGGATCTCCTTGCCCAGACCGGCACGATCAGCGGGACAATCCTGGATACGGAAGGCAAGAGGGTTCCGTACGTCAACGTCACAGCGACCAATACCGCCACCGGTGAAGACCGAGTCGGCATAACGGGTGATGCCGGAACCTTCAAAATCGAAATGCTGGCTTCGGGGACATACAAGCTGACCACGTCCGTTCAGGGATTTGTGATGCCGGATGTGCCGAATTTCACCATTGGAGACGCGGAGACAAAACAGTTCAATTTCACGATGACGATGACAACGTCTGAGCGCATGTTGCGCAAGACCTGGCCTTTTTTTAACTGGGCGGAAGGAACCTGGATTGGGAACGCAATCCGAAACCATCAATATCCCTTCGCCGTCATCGAAGTCGTTCACCTGTTCGGACTGACGCTTCTGCTCGGAGGAATCTTCCTGATGAGCCTTCGACTCTTCGGTTTCATCATGCGGGATATGCCATTGTCCCAGGTCGCACGCCAACTGGGCTGGATTTCGTTTCTTGGGCTGGTGGTGATGGTAGCGACCGGCGTGCCGCTTTTCGCATCGGAGGCCCTGAAGTGCTACAGCAACAATATGTACTGGTACAAGATGGCATTTTTCTTTCCGGCGACCATCTTCCACTTCACGCTATATCGCAAGGTGACCCGGTCCGATAGTTCTCAGCCATTCATGCGGGGATTGACCGGATTTTTAGCCCTGTTTCTCTGGTTCGGAGTCGCCGTCTTTGGACGCGCAATCGGATACTTCTAGCAGTCCGCGGTTCGAAAAGAACGAATGAAAAGACCCTGTTCGGCAGGGTCTTTTCATTGGTGTGCTATCGGCCCAGCACCTTGCGAATACGCCACAGGTGATGCCAGCTGTGACGCAATGCGTGATCCTCAATCACAAACTGTGCGGTAACCGGAGCGCCATAGCTCAGCGAAAATGGAGCCGCCTGATCCAATTCATCATCCGTGAATGCGCGTATAGCCGCGGCCGCGTCACGACTATTTTCACGCAGCAGTTTGAGCGCTGAAGACTTTGCGACCCGGGCGTGTTCCGAGGCATGGTTTGCATTGATATCGGCGACGACATCCCACGTGACATCCGTCACGGCCTTGCCGCTGGCAATGGCGCGAGCGGCACCGATCTCAATGGGGTACATGCTGGCAACGTGATGCACGATGACACCAACGGTTCGGTCGTCCTTTCCCCCGAACATCGGAGTCTGCCATTCCGCTTCCGAAAGTCCTTCCGCAAAGGCAGCCAGGTCATCGGCACCCTCTTCGAGTCGATCTGCCAACGCACCCGCTCGACGACTTCCGGATTTGCGAATCGCGACAACCTCCAGGTATTCGGCGTCGACCGCGGTGGCATCGCCCCTGGTCTTGTTGTGTGCAGACCACAAGCTGACAAGCTCATTTCGCAACTGCTCCTGCCCTCTCGTATCGAGAGACGCAAACGCAAGGGACATCGGGCCATAGTTCTTACGGAAAAAATCCACGACAGCATCCGGCGGAAACGGATACTCGAAATGGTAGATCCGGGATGCAAATCGCAACTCCGCTATCCCCTCGCGAAAACGATCGCGGACCGTGGCCTCATCTCCCCAAAGCACGGGCGAAGGCATTCCGGACGGAGCGATATGCTTCGCGATGGTTTTGAACATCTTTCCGACGAATCCGCCCGGTGTCCAATTGGCCATGGCAATCGTCCCGCCCGGCCGGCACACCCGAGTGAGTTCGGCCGCAACCAGTTCGGGACGCGGCGCGAACATCGCCCCGATCAGGCTGGTCACGACATCAAACTGGCCGTCCGCATATGGCAGGGATTCGGCATCCCCTTCTTCAAATGCAATGTCGAGTCCCTCGGCTGCCGCGCGAGTCCGGGCTTGTTCAAGCCAATTCACGGCGATGTCGGACCCCGTGACCCGAGCTCCCGCTCGGGCCGCAATCAGAGCCAGTTGCCCGGCGCCGGTACCAACATCCAGCAGCCGGCTTCCCGGCTTGACGCCGAGCCGTTGATAGAAAACTTCGGCATCTTTTTCCATGAAGCGCGCAAAAACGTCATAGTCGCCGGTCGACCACGTTGTCTTCAGGCGAGCTTTGAGCTGTTGAAAGTCTTCATTGACCTGTATCTCATTTGCAATGGCACTCATTCTCGTTCTCCTTTTTCGTTGTCTTGGCTCGCGCCTTTGCGATCCGGTTTCAATATAGAGTCCGCGGGTCTTGAATACTTGATCCAGCGTCCCGTATTCTTGGCACGTCGACCCAATTTCGAGGCATTGCATATGGATGTTCTTTCCGAGGTCCTGAGAGTCGTGAAACTCGAAGGCGCGCTGTTTTTCAATGCGGAGTTTTCCGCGCCCTGGTGTCTCCAATCGTCCGGTGCCGTGGGGATCGCGCCCTTTCTGTCCCCTGCTCCTCGGCACCTGATCATGTACCACTTCCTGACGGAAGGGCGGGCCTTTGCGCGGCTCCCAAATGGCAAACGAGTGTTGTTGACCGCGGGCGATATCGTCATCCTGCCTCACGGTGATTCCCACTTTCTGGGCAACGGTTCTCCGGAAAAGCCCGTGGATTCCTTCAAGACGTTTGCGAAGAATCTCAGTCAGGGACTCAAGCTCGCACGCTTTGGCGGTGGCGGAGAGGTCACCCGCTTTGTGTGCGGATATCTGTCATGCGATCCGCGGTTGAGCGAAGTCTTTCTGGCTGGCCTGCCCCCGATTTTGAAGGTAAATGTGGCCAGCGAACCTTCTGGCCGATGGCTTGAGCAATCCATTCGATTCTCGGTTGACGAGGTGAACGGATCAAACGCGGGGAGCGGGCTGGTACTGGCCAGGCTTTCTGAAGTGCTGATCGTAGAGACGCTGAGGCACTACATCAATTCGCTTCCTCCCGGAAAAACCGGATGGCTCGCCGGTGCAAGAGATCCCGTCATCGGCCAGGCGCTCGCCCTACTTCATAAGGACCCTGCGGAACCATGGACAATCTCGGATCTGGCAAGGCGCGTCGGACTATCCCGGACGCGGCTGGC
>Ga0184628_10000398_pt1 | contig 23775 bp, 35 predicted proteins | sample PLM4_5_b1_FD_133149 | JGI IMG/M metagenome (GOLD analysis project Ga0184628, IMG submission 133149) | Groundwater sediment microbial communities from an aquifer in East River, Colorado, USA - PLM4_5_b1 | ecosystem: Environmental > Terrestrial > Soil > Riparian zone | place: USA: East River... | reverse complement strand
GTCTGCCGCCATTTAAAAATTTCACCGATCTAGACCCCCCCGTACTTACCCATAACTACCTACGTATCAACGACTTAGGGTTACGTAACATTACGTAACGCATTACGTAACCTTACGTAATGACTTGTTACAGCCCAGGAAACACTAGGTTTCCCAACTATCACACTGCATAACAATGCATGGCCTGTATACCAGGCCATGCATAACCGACCTACCTAGCATACTAGGCAGCCTTTATACGCAGGTCGTCGAATAGGCCGATCGGCGGTAATGGTAAGCGCGCATGGTAAATACGATGACACGATTCGCATAATGGAATCAGGACGCGCCAATCTTCGCCGAATGGTACTAGGCTGTAATCCCTGTGATGCATTTCGACTGGTCCGGTATGCTTCGGATCTATTAAGCATTGGTAATTCCAATCGCGTTTCGCTTGCGCGGCGATACGTCGATACTCTGGCGTACTTGTATATTCGGCGTACGTGCCAGGCCAAGTACTACGACGCCGATTAGATACTAACGACGCAGGCGACGGCGTTACAGGAAACGGTAATACATTAGGTAATGGTTCCGTTCGCGGCGAGTTTGGTTGCCATGCAAAAAAGGAAATGCCAGGCCCGATCGCTGGATCTAAGTCACTATCTATTCGTAGGTCGGTCGGATCGTAACCAAATGACAGGCGAAACATATTACGTATACCGTCCAACATTACGACGTCGATTACCTTTGCCATGTAAATAGACTCCTTTCCTGTTTACCCTTGGCCTGCGGCGCGCGGCGCCTCATAAATACGACTAATCCAAATCCGTCGCGGTTGCGCATGGCTTTTCGGTTGCGACGTCGGCCGGAAATCCGACGACGGTTCTATTAGTTTGGCGCGCGCGGCGCGTAGCATCGCTGGACCCATGGCGCGTTTGTCTACTCCGTAGTCGCCGTCGACGTATTGCCATACCTGGTCGACAACGAACGACGAAAAGACGCGCGCGGTTTGCGCGACCGCGCGATCGGCGGCGTACTGGAATTCGGCGCTATTGTCGACGGCGTCCATACCGGCGTCGCGACGTCGGCGGCCTTCGGCTAAATCGAGTAACGGCGTATTACGTTTACGTCGCGCCATTTATTCTCCTGCGGTCGTTTTCCGACTATGGCAGGCCTTACACAATCCCTGTAAATTTTCCAGGTTCCAGAACAGGTACGGATCGCCCTTATGCGGCCGTATATGGTCGACGTCGACGGTTAGAACCCGCAGGCCGCGCGCGATACATTGTCGACAGAACGGATCGGCGCGTATAACGCCTTCGCGTATTCGCTGCCAACGTTTCGAACAGTACCAGGCGTGTACGACCTTGGCGTACGCGTTCGTATTCCTGTTATTCCTGGTATGGGCGGTACAGCGACCGCGTTGCACGATCGCGCCGCATCCTGGCTCAGGACAGTAATTCATTTCCGTTTAACCCAATTCCAGGTTCGACCGCACACCGAACAAAACCAAATCTGGCCTATTTGTTCGATTAGTCGCGTTTCGCCGCAGTGTGGACAGGTAATAGCCATACCTCACCATGCCGGACCTGACCCGACCTGACCAGTCAACACGCCATACCCTTGCTACGCCTGACCCTGACGAGACGAACCCGACCGAACCAAATCACGCCCTACCGTATCGCGCCAGACCTAACCTGTCCTTTACTCGACTCGCCTTACCAAATCTGGACATGCCACGCCAGGCCTTAACCGTCCAGGGCGAACCGTACCTAACCGGACCACAACCCGCCGTATTACAATCCAGTTAGGTCGAAATGCGATACTTGGAATCGGCCGTAGGTTGGACGGGAATCACCTATTCCCACAAGTCGTCCTGCGTTGACGACGACGTCCTGTAATACGTCTGGCGGGATGTATTCAGGAAGATTAACCATAAATAGAAACGTAACCGTCCAACCTACTTTCATCGCAGGCCGAACGCGAGTAATACCGTTTCGTTGTACGGTTACTCGGCATTTATGTTCGTAATCCCAACCTGCGACGCCTAATGACGCCAACGGCGTTAGCGACACAATACCGGCCTTAAATAGATCCATCGCCGACTTGCGCGGACTACATGGATCCTGTCGGAATTTCGCGGCGTTAATTACTGACTGGCGTAAGTACTCGCCTGGTATCGCGAGTAACCCGTGGTCGTCGCGATAGACGTAACTTTCTATATCGTCCGACTTTTTCGCTTTACTTCCCTTCGCCGCTTTTCCCTTCGCTTCGACCGCTTCGCAATTCCAACGGTGAAATAGGAAATCGGACGCGCCGACTATTGATACTTCGGCGCCATAGGGAACGCCAGATTCAATAATCGCCTTCGCGCCATTCGTGACTTCCGGACCGATCGCCGTTACTGTCGTCATTCGTCACCATCCTTTTGTGTAAAAACAAACCACGCCGAACCATTACCCACCTGACCCGACCATACCTAACCGAACCGTTCCTTACTCTCGACTCACCACGCCTTACCGGACCGTGCCACGCCGTTACCCGACGAACCCTGCCGTAACCGAACCGGCCCGCACCCTAACCGCGCCTCACCATGCCTCACATCGCCTCACCTAAACCAGACCCGCAACGACCTTGCCTCACCAGACCAACGCCGACCAAAACTCGCCAGATCCGACCTTGCCACGTTTTACAATTCACGAATATGGACGCCGTGTATTACTTCAACTAATTTTTTCCTTAATACATACGCCTCTGTTCGCGTCGCTGGACTTTTTGTATCTTCAATAACGATTTCGCCTGTTTTTAAATCTATATACCTAAAGTCGGCGCGATAAACGCCGACCGTCACGATCTGAATTGGTAATTGCGATCGCCATAAGGCGAAAATATGAAGTGGGAAAAGTGGTTGCGTTTCCAGGTCGGCGATAAGGCCGGTTTTTTCCATTAATCGTAGTTCTAAGAATCGCGCCGCCTCTTTTGTACTAGCGAACCGTATACCGTCGATATGAACGGGTACCGCGTGGAATTTATTCGTGGGCGCCGCCTTATTAGGAAAATGAACGGCGCATCCATAGGCGCTAGTCGGAACGCTACCGTGATAAAACCGTGGACAGGTACACCGTTCGTCGTCGGCCTTTATTAGGCCTTCGCGTTCGGCGTACTTCGCCCATGCGTCGCGGTCGTCGGTCATTTAATCCCGTTCGTTCAGGAAATCGCGCGCGTAATTATCCCTAGCGTCGTCGGTCTGTTCGTCGCTAGGTTCCCTATGGAACGTCGGCGCCATATCTTCGATCGCCTGCGCCAAATCTTCGATCCTGTTAATCGCCTGCCAAATCGTATTCGCGGCGTTATTCGCCAGGCTGTACGCCTTATCTGTTTTCACCTGCGTCGCGACGGCGTCGAATAATAAGGCCGTCTGTTTTAGCTTCGCGACTAATTGCCTGGTCGGTTCTGGAATTGGCATCGTTGCACCTTACCTATGGACAATTTGACGTCGGCGGGTTCGGGGTTCCTATGTCGATTCGGCCTGCGACGCTACACGCCGCCATATACAAACTAAATAAGGCGAGTAATAGCGCCACAATTACCACGATCCATAATCCGCGAATCACGCGTATTAGTTGCGCCGTTGTCATAGGGTAAAGGCCGTTCATCGCGACGCCGCCCATTTACGAACCGTTTCGAATGGCAGTACGCCCCAACGAACCGCAGGCGCGCCGTCGCCTGGTCCTGGACAATGGCCGCCGATAACGTCGACGATCCAAATTCCAGTTTCAGCGGCCGTCGCGCGATAGGCAACGACGTCGCGCGCGAATACGGTACATGCGGCGTCTTTACACAGGTAACCCCAACGCAAGTCTGACGCCTGCGACCGCAGGTTCCGTATTACCGTGTCTAGGAAACCCCAGGCCGATTCGCCGCTAGTGTCCTGGCAGCTATTCGCGAGTAATGCGGGGTTACTAGCCGCGACGCCGCGCGTAACGGTTTCGCCGTAGGACGGTAACGGTAACGCCTGGCCTGGCGTCGTATCGCCTGGCGTCGTTGGCGCCGTCGGCGCCGACGTATCGGATCGATCGTTATTGTTCGTCGACGTATTCGTATTCGTGTTCGTAACGGTAATGCCTGGCGTCGACGGCGTCGCGGTTACAACGGGCGCAGGGTTCGTAATATGTAGGTCGCAGGCCGCGACCAGGACGCCGACGACGATCGCGAGTATTACCCTCATTTAGCCTTCCCTTCGTTCTGCCGTTCGGCCGCTGTATCGTGGGCGCGATCGTGCCATTGCGCGACGCGAACGGCCGCCCTGTGGTTTTCCGACGTCGCCGTAAAGTTACAGGCGATACAGGTAACGATCCATGGATCGTCCATATAGCCCGTTGGTTCTAATACGGCGTAAATCCGTAGATCGCCAGGTGGTTTTAGTCCTAGTAATTGCTGGAACATTAACGCCGCCTTTCTAATTACCGCGCGCCTGGTCGACAGGCGGCGCGCGGCCTTACTTTCCCAACCTGGCGCGAACCGTTCTGTACACGGTCTAAATACAGAACGCCAGGCGTCGACCGAAATTCAATTACGGTTCCCTGTCGTCGTGAAGTAATCGCGCTAAGGCTGTTAATGATTCCTGAATATTCGCAACGAACACGCCGACATGAGAAACCAGATCGCGAACGTGTTCGTTTAATTCGACGATCGGGCAAGTCGTTGTATGGCCGTATTCCCTATGACACAGGGAACAAACGACGCGATCGCCGCGCGGTTCTGTAAAGGCCATTTAGTCGCGCCGCCTTAGCAAGTACGGCAACACCAGGAACGCCAGGACGGCAATAGCGAATAAGGCTAATTCGGTCATATGGCCTTACGTTTTCGGTTTTCGCGCGCGCGCGCGTGTACGTTTAGTACTTCGGATCTAATGACGGATCGGGTGTCGCCCATGACACCCATGGGGTGTCGTGGGGTTCCTGTTAGTACCTGTGCATCCTGTGGAAATCGTTCTTTTACTCCGAAATCGAAGTAATTCCGCTGTGGAAAACTCGAAACATTAGTAAATAGGTCGATTTGTTCGCCGTCGCCGCCTAGGGGTAATTGTTCCGCGTGGAACATATAGCGGGTAGCGGCGTAATGCGTCGACGGCGTTACAACGGTCAGGATCCGACGTCGCCGTAAATCCGCGACCGCGCGTTTCGTTTGACGTTCCGACCGGCCGACTAAACGCGCGATACGCGCGACCGACGGGTAGACGCGCGATCCATCGTCGGCCGCGAACGACGCGAACGCGACCGCGTAAGGTTTTAACCAGGCGGGTAATGCTGATTCCAGGACGGTCGATACCAGGCGGCCAGACATTACAGGCGCCTAATCGTCGTCGTCCTTACGCGCCTTCGGCGCCGCGAACCCATGCGCGCGGCGCGTTAATCGTTTCGATGGTCCTTCGAAATACGCAATGACGTCGTCGCGATACCAGCGATAGGGGTACTTATCGCGTGGCATTGGGCGAAACGTTCCCTTCTGTACCTGGTCGCGTATGGTCCGTTCCGACAGGCGGAAAACCTGGACTATGTCGGTAATCAGAATGACCGCAGGTAGGGCGCGTAAATCCAGAACGGACGACGTCGGCGGCGTCTTTTTCGACATAGGCGGCGTTTCTCCCCTGGTCGACGGTCGGACGATCGACGGCCTGAAATAGCAAAGGCCGACGCCGATTCGCTTGCGTCCAGGGCGCGCGGCGCCTAGGGGTAAACGAACCGTCGTCGGCCTGCGTAAAATACGTTTTTAAACCTGTGAAATACGCAGGTCAATAGGAAACCTTGCGCTAACCGGAAGGAATTACGTTATAATACGTGTTTATTTTTAGGCGCGCCGATACAGGCGCAAAAAGGATTGTTAAGTCATATGAAACGCGCGACGACTAAACGGCGTACATGGATCAAAATCGCCGAAGGATGCTACGACGACGGCCATGCGATCGTCGTCCTGGCGCGTAAACGGGTTCCAGGCCGCCGTAACCCCTTGCGCGCGACCGACCGTATGCCACGGTTCGACGCGAACGGCCGCCAATATACCCGCCTGAATAACCTTGATTGCATCGTTCGCCATGCGCAGTTACTAGACGACCTACGAACAGGGAAGATCGGCGGCGAATTCGGCGCGCCTGGTTCCCTACTGTTCGCGATCGACGCCTGGACCCGAACCCATGCGATCGCGCCTGGCGTGAAATCGGGCCGAATCTTCGACCTACATCAGCTATTGAAACCCTGGCGAACGTCGAACCTTGCGCCTATGCAGGCGACGGCCATTCGGCGCGCCCATATCGTCGACGCCCTGGACGCCATGCGCAAACCGAACGGCGAACCGTTTTCGCCGACGTCGCTAAACGGGCGCAAACGCGCCCTAGGCGTCGTCCTTCGGATCGCCCTGGAACAGGACCAGGCGAAACGCGGTCGCGACCAGGACGCCGACGACGTCGTTGTACCAACGTCATTGGTTCCAGGCCAGGCGCCGCGCGACCTGGAATCGCGCGGTATGGACCTGGCCTTTGTGGAAATGATTCTGGCCGCTATGTCGGATCGGTCCTGCGCCCGTAGCGGCGAACCGCAGGCGGCGTATGGAAAGGCCAAATTGTTCCTGTCGGTTATGGCCTGGACAGCCCTACCGCCTGCGTCGTTGCGGCGCCTGGCGCGCGTCAAGGTTTCGTGGGCGCGGTCGACGATCGAATATCCGGCCAGGCGCAAAGGCAAACGGCCTGCGCCTGCGTTCCTGGCGCCTGCGCTACCGCAAGCTATGGCCGCCTTACGTCGGTTCGACGCCGCTGGTTTGTGGGGTACGTCGCTATCAGGTTCGGCCCTGCGCGGCGTATGGTCGCGCGCGGTCGCGACGGTTCGCGCGTCGTTAAAGGCGGCCGCCGAAATCCCAGGCGCGACCGACGACGCGATCGCCCTGTATGAATTGTTTCAGAACCAGGTACCCGCCAATTCGCGCCCGTACGACCTGCGCCATTCGTTCGCAACGGAATTCCTGCGGCGAACAGGCGATCGAACCGCCTTACAGCAGATTTTGCAGCATAAAGATCAGCGCATGTTAGAACGCTACACGAAGGGCGCCATACCCGATCGCGTCAACGATGCAATGTCGGCCATGCGCGCGCATTGGGCGCCCGAAACCGTCGCGGCGCCGTTGCGCCTGGTTCCGAAGGGTTCGTAACCCATGGGCTATATATCCGTACTCGGCGCCTGTTACGCCTGCGGCCGCCTATTCGACTTCAATCCGATCCATGTTCCGTCTATTCGCGTCGACGGCGAACGCCAACCGATATGCCAGGCCTGTATGGAACGGGCGAACCGCGAACGCGTCGCGCGCGGCCTGGAACCCTTCGCGATCCATCCGAACGCGTACGAACCCGAACCCGAACAGAACGTACCGAACGACTAACCACGAAAGGCGGCCAAATGGATCTATCGGCGAAGGTTCTAGGCGCGACCGTCGTTACCTACCTGCATAAGACACAGGACGCCGCAGTCCTGGCGATCGGCCGCGACCGTTTCACGCGTTCCGACCTGGCCGCCGTCGCCTGTTTTAATTTCGTGGCGGCCGCGAACCTGTCGGCGATCCTGAATCGAGAATTACAGGTTAAAGACACGCGCGACGTATTCGACCGGATCCATCCAAACCGCCTGGCGTTACCGCAGGTATGGATCCCGTCGAACGGTCATAAGAACGGCGCAGGCGGCGATCGCAAGTCGACCGCGTTTCACCTGGCCGCGAAGCTAGACGCCGCGCGCCGCGCGTCGTTCCAGGCGCCGCCGACGTTACCAGGCGTGAAGGTTCCGAAGGCGAAACCAGGCCAGTCGACGGCCGACATTAAACGACGGCGCCAGGTATCGGCGCGTATCCTGGCGCAATTCGATAAGGACAAACCGAAACCGACGACAGGGGTTAAAGGCGCGCGCGGTATCGGTTCCCTGGTTCGTCGCGGGTACCTAGCGAAACAGGGGAAGGGCTATATTCGAACCGATAAACCCTATTCGCTAGACGCGCCCTAAGGTAACCGCCTAAACAGCCCGAATTCCGGCCACGCTAAGGCCAGGCGGCGCGATCGCCTGGTCTAGCGGGGTTTCCCCTGCCTTACGTCCTGCGGCGTCCTACGGCCTGCTAGGGCGCCCATACCACAAACCGCCGACCGTCCTGGTTCGCGACGACCCTTCGCCAACCAGTTAATTGCGAAATCGTAAGAATCGCAATAATCGCAAAGGCGGCGCCGACTCAGACACAGGTTACAGACACAGGCCGACCGCAGAACGCGTATTTCCATGTATATCTAACGTATTCTTTTCCTAGTTTGTGTCTGGCGTCGACCGACCTAAATCCTAGCGTAGTCCTTTAGAATCAACGGTTTAGGCCTGCGGTGCTCGAGCGGGGTTCTTGGTTCCGCAAACCGCGAAACGTGCCAGTTTAGGCCTGTATTCATTGGCCGAACCTGCGATACAGACACAAAAGACAGACACGCCGACACGCTTAGACACGTATTCGCGCGTATTCTTTTCACTATGACAGGTTAGGACCAGGCCAGGCGGCGCCTGGTTCCCTTCGTTGTCCTGGCGCAATGTATAACCCAACGGGTTAGGTTATTCTGTTCCCTGGTTCGGCATACCGCCGACCAGGAATAGGGGTTTTAGACATGACAGCGAAGGCGACACAGTTAACGGCGCGCGATAAAATTCATTCGCGCGGCTAATTTCAAAATGGACCAGTACGCGAACGGCGTGATTTCGTGGGCGTTAATGTTAGACGCCCTGGCGAAGATTCGCGCTATATACGCGCGTCGACAGGGCGCCGAACGGCGCGCGAAAGGCGGCCGCTAATGGCCGTCATTTCGATCGCGAAGGACTGGAACGAAAACGAAGGCGTACGGGAAGGCCGCAACGGGCGAACCTATACGACGACGCGCGGCCGTTGGGTATGGGCGGTTCTGGTCGACGGCGTCGTAACGGCCGACACGTTCGACACAAAGGCGGCCGCGACGGCCCATGCCGAATACCTGCGCGCGCCATTCGCTGCCCTGTCTGCTATCGGGCGCCGTGGCGGTTCGGTTCGGTCGGCGGCGAAGGCGGCGTCGTCCAGGGCGAACGGCGCCAAAGGCGGCCGACCGCGTAAGGCGGCGTTATGACGCGCCCACGGTTTACGGCCGCCGAATTGGACGCGATCGCCGAAGCTATCGGCGCCAAATTAGCTGGCGACTGCGACGACCTGGAACCGAAACAATTCGCCGCCCTAGAACGGGCGCAGGAAAAATTGTGGCAAATCCAGGCGGCCAGGGCGAACGGCGCCAAAGGCGGCCGACCGCGTAAGGCGGCCGTTCCTGCGTCGACGTTAACGGCGCAGGCCAACGGGCGAACCCGACCGCGCCAGGCCTAACCCCGAACCGCGCGCGGCCGACCGACGGCGCCAGTTAAACCCTAGCGCCGTTTTTTTATGCCTGGCCGATTAGAAGGCGCCGACTCCCCACAGGCGCCGAACGAACGTACGAAAATCCTTCGCGGTCGCTAATGCGGCCTGGCCTGTCCAAATCGTCCCTAGTTGCGCCAGGTCGGTAAACGCCGTCTTTAACGACGCGACTTCGTCTGGCGTGTAGCCTAGGGTTTCTAGATCGCCGTTCGGCGTCGCGACCAGGAACCCTTGCATCGTTGCGACGTCGTTAAACTGGTCCTGGAACGCGCGCGCAATATCTCCTGCACGGCTGTCGATTTCGTTTTTTGTAACGGGTAGTCCTACGCTCATGTATTACGTCCCCTTTCTTATGTCACTTCACAGATACCACACGCGCGAATTATGATCGCGCCCACTCCCCATGCTGGCGTCGTTAACCCCTTCATAAATTGCAATTGCGTTGTGTATTGCTGCACATACCCAGTTCCTACTGCCAGAGAATCCGCGTAAGGATACGCGCAAGTAAAATCCTCTGCACTGAGTGTTCGAACGGAATAACCGCCGAATACGTTTCGCATAGCGTACGGCGACGCCGCGCCGCCAATAACCCCGGTTACCGATAATGTCCATTGCAACGTGCGCCCACTTAGACGGTAGCGCGCCTGTCTTACGTCGCCCGCAGCAACCGTCCACGTTAGTCCATTAATACCAAAATAATCCGCCGCATTAAATGGCGGGGTAATCCACGAGCCTTGTTCGTGGTGACACATACACCAATAGCCATTTGTCCAAATGTATGTCGCTGTTCCCCCGTTCGTTAATGGTGTCGGCGCTGATCCTACATAGTTCACAAATTGATGTGTAGATGTACCAGCGATATGCGGGAGCGATACTTGCGCGCCGCGACCTTGTATCACTAATAGATCACCTAGTCGTGGTGTCGCTGAAAATTGCACGCCCGTCAGCGTTATCGGCGTCGCGTTTTCCAGCAGGATTACTGTTTGTAAACTTGGCGATCCACATGCGAGATTATTAACTGTGCCGACGGCTGTTGAGTGAATGTAATTCGCCGTGACACCGGCTGCACCTAGTAACGTCGCGTCGATCTGGTTATATAGTTCCTGTTTCCAGGCATTATTGATAATTGTGCCGGTCGTACCCGTTCCGTCGTCGTCCGTCATTGCCGTTCTAGTAATTGCCATCGCGTCCTTCTAATTCGTTTCCGTGACGACTAATTCCATAAACGTACTAGGTTTCACGACGCCGCCCGTACAGCGGCGCCGTGGCGGTAATGTCAGTAATGGAAATGTAATATCGACCTGTAGGATCGTTACGGTCGCGTCGACAACGGGATCGACGATACCGTCGGAGTACATCGTAATATCCTGCGGCCGACCAGGAACGGCGTTATGGTCGTCGGTTTCCCATTCGAAGGACGCCAACGGATCGCGGAAATTTTCTAAGTCGGAATCGGCGCGCGATTGGGCGCCTGCGTAGCTATACCGACCGTCCTGTACGAACCCTTCGATTTCCGGCCATACGTCAGGCGCGCCAGATACGCCCGTTTGCGCGATCGCTAACGTCACAACGGCCGCGTCGGTCGATTGCGCGCGCGGGTTCAAATCTGGATCGGCCACGAAGGACTGTCCAGGTAAATTCCACCATACGCCACTCGCACTAAACGCCATTACACAATCGACCCATTCGACCGTATCGCCGACTTTAATATTCGCGGTAAAGACGCCGTACGGCATACCTACGGCGTTCGGTAGATGTAACGTCCAATTTTCCGTTTGCGAATTACCCGTAAATTGGTCGTATCTGGAATACTGGTTACCGACCCGTACCCAACCGGCCGCAGGCGGAATAATCGGCATCGGTGTACAGGCGAGATACGGACTGCCAGCGGCGTAGTCGACGGCGACTTTTGTTTGTGGCGGGTTCGCGCCATTCGCCGTCACGCTAATCGCATGGCGCATATTCATCCATTGCGTACCGACGCGCGCTAGGAACGATCCCGTTGGACCCATCACAGGAAAGATCGTCGCGTCCTGCAACGGTACGCCTAACCCCAACGTAAAATTATTCGTCGTTGTCGGTAATGCAATTAACGTCGACGTCCTGCGGCCTTCGACTAATACGCGTCGCCGTAATTGCGTCGCGTCGACGGTTCGCCGGAATGTATGTAAGGTTTTTAGGCCGACGGTTAATGGTACGGGGTTCGACTGGTTCGGTTCGCTAATACTATTCGGCCAGGCGTGTACCGCCAGGCCTGCGATATAAAACCCGCCATTCACGGCCGATAGTAATGTACGCATTACTGTCGACGGCCTTTGGTTTGTTACATCGAAGGCGGGAATCGACGGCATATTCGCCTGGACAAAGTCGGTTGTAAAATCCAACGGATGTGCCGACGGCGCATTACAAAAGTATTTCACTAGGAATTGAATCGACGCCGTAACCGACTGCGCAGGAAATCGGTACGTTACTAGGCGCGCGTCGAATCGCCACATTGGATCCTGACATTGCACGGAAATCCAGGGCGGCTGTAGGTTATTTAATCGCCAGTCGAATTGTGTCGTAACAATAAACCCATGAAACAGGACGACGCCTGGCGAACCGCCTGGCGCCCATGCGATCCGTATTTCCTGGCCGACCGACGGCGGGTTCGTTCCCGTCGCCGACCAGTCTTTAGGTTTCAGGGTAAAACTACAGGTATCGGGTTCGTCGTTAATCGCCTGCGTCACGGTTAATGAGTCATATAGAACGTCGGCGGTAATGTCGTATTCGAAATTAATACCGCCGTAATTCCCGCGCCCGATCCAACCGATCGTGATTTGTACCGCGACGAAATTACTTCGCGTCGTCGCCGATCGCGCCAGGCCGGATCGCGCGTAGATGTACGCGCCTTCGCCTGGTAAATTAACCGGCCCGTTATGCGGCGCGAAGGCGGTTGGTAAGGCCATACTTCGCGGTTAAAGCATCGTTGACTTTGTCGGCTAGTCGTTGCAGGTCGCCAGGCGTATCGAAAAAGGCGCCCTGTGCATTAATCGTGACCGATACAGCGGCGCCGCCGATCGCGCCCTGGCCGCCTGCGCCTGCATTGCGTACGGCGCCTTCGGGTACGATCGCTTCGCGGCCATGTAACATCGCCAGGGTACCGGCGCCAAAGTCGACAAATTGGCCGCCTGTTCCGGTCGCGAAACCTGGTACGCTGCCTTTTTCGGGTTTACTACCCGACTCCGTATACCGAATGTCGATCGGAATCTTCGACGGTATCTTTTTTAATGTGTCGGCGTAACCGTCGGCCGACTCGGACGCGCGATCTAATGCGGCCTGGTCCTGCGCCAGAATTTTATTCAGGTTCGCGATCGCGGCGTCGTATTGCTGGACAGTACGCGCGTCAAATACCGCCTGGACAGATTCCAGGTTTCCTTCCAATTCCATAACGCGCGGGTTCAGTCGTTCTAATCCGCCCTGTAATCTAAAGAATTCGTCGCGCATTGGGGAAACCTTTTTAGATTCCTCAGAGGCGCCGAATAGCTTGGCGATAAATCCGCCTAATGCCGACGTTGCGGCGACAATAGCGCCGACCCAATTACCAGACATTAGGTTTGACGTAATCGCCTGGATCGCGCGCGCGCCGACGGTCGCGGTTTGCGCCCATCCTGTCTGTATACCGCCTAGGATCCCTTCGACGGTTCCTAAGTGGGAATTCATAAACCCGACGGCATTACCTAACGTGTTTACTTTGGGCGCCATTTCCGTAACGGCCGTTTGGCCGCGTTTCCAGGCGTCCAACGATCCTTCGGGCGGGTACGGGAATATGTCGGCCTTATGCGCGGCGACGAACGACGCTAACGTCGCAGTCTGTTCGTATAATTGCTTTTCTGTAACGGTTAATTGGTCGGCCTTAAATTTCGTCAGTAGGATTTGATTTTGCCAGTCGAATTCGGCGCCTGCGCCTGCGCGCGTCATTTCCGCTAAGGCCTGGCGCGCGGCCGTCGCGGTTTTATCGGCGGCCGTCGCGCGAACGGTCGCGGCCGCCGTTTCGTCTAACGTTTTCCCGTACACTTTTAAGTCGCTGATAATCGCCGGATCGACGAACCCCGTTACATGCGCGTCGCCGCCTGCGACTGGTCCCTGTGGGGCATTAGGTAATGTCGGTAATTCCGACGCGCCGCCGAATAGCTTGGCGCGCGCGGCCGCGCTACGTTCTGACGCGCGTTCCCAATTCGCGGCGCCCTGTTCCAGGCCTGCGGCCTGTTTCCCTAACCAGGAACCCCACGATTTATCCTGGTCGTTCCAGAATTTGTTCCATTTCGCCGATAAGCGATCGACTGCTTCTATTTGGTCGTCGGCGACGACTTTTGTATTCTTTGCTATCTCCGACCAATTTGCGCGCATGGCGGGTAATGCTTCGCGATACGCGTTCCCTAGGATCGCCTTCGCTGCGGCCGCGCGTTTGGTCGGATCTTCTATTTTCGCGATCGCCTTTGCCACTTCGCCGAATTGTTCGGCGGGGTTCATTTTCAAAATCGCGTCGACGTTAATACCTAATTGCCGAAGGCCTGCATAGGCCGACTTATCGCCGAGCCGTTCCTGTAATACCTGGACCGACTTCGTTAACGTCGACATATCGGTCGACGTTTCGATCGCGACGTCCTGTAATATCTGTAAGTCTTTATAACTAATGTCGGTTTGCGCGTGCATACGCGACAACGTACCCGCCCACTTAATCCCAGCCTCTGCGCTATCCCACAGGAATTTCACTAGACCCGACGACACGATCGCGGCGATTCCGCCTTTTACCAGATTTAACGACGACGACCAATTATCGGTAGGTTCGGCGACGCCTTCGGCGGCCTTCGTAATGTCTTTAAAATCCTGCGGTACGTCGACGCCCATTTTCTGCGCCTTCGCGGTTGCTTCGGCGAACGTCGGCCCTAGGCGGCGTAATTCCTGGTCGGTTAATACGGCGACGCCGCCGACGTCCTTTATGGCCTTCGACATTAGCGTCGCCTGCTGCAATATGTCGCGGCCGCTGAATTGGTCGGTCATTTTATCCAGCGACTTACCCACGTCGTCGGCGTCCTTCTGGAACGTCGCTAAATGGCCTTCGGCCTTCTGGACGGCAGAATAAAACGATGTAAAGTCGGCCTGGAATTTGGCGGTTAAGGCCATGGGTAATTAGGCGTCCTGTTCCTTAATAATGTCGTCGACTAGAATGTCGTATACGTCGCCTGGTAGATTCATTACGTCGTCGTAGGTCCAGTGCATATACCGACAGATTCGCAAGTCACTTAGGACACGTTCGCGGTACTGCGGGTTTTTTTTTCCTCTGCGACGGTCTTTTCGTGTGCGTCGATCGCCGTGTGTATTTCGGCGAAGGAGTCGGAGTCGAGACTACATAACACGTCGGCGATATATTCCGACGGCATATCACGGATCGCGACGGGTTTACCCTGTTCGTCGACAAAGGACCAGTCGATTAAGTACTCAACCATTTCCATTAGACCGGCTTTTTCTAAATCGATTTCAACTGGTTTACCCGCCATCGCGGTTTTCGCCGATCGCGCGAATACGCGCCGCTGTTCGCCTGCGGTTAGCTGGCGTTTGACGGTAATCCAGTCGCCGCCTGTGAGATTCAAGCGAACGATTTCAGGTTTCAGGAATCGCGACATTTAACACCTTATCGCCTGGTAATTCTGGTCCTAGGCGCGCGACCAGGCGCCCACTATCGGCCAACGTATAGGACACGATCGGCCAGGACCAGGCGCCCTGTTTATGCTTCGCTTCGAATACGAGCGGCCGTTGCGATAGCTTGAATCGGTCCTGCTGTACGACGGTCGCAACTAATGTCGTCGCGCCATTATCCGAACGGGTAATCGCGTACGCACTAATCGCGGCCGCCGTGTAATACGTCCATTTAATAACGGCGTCTTTTCCGTTAATGGATCCAGGCATACGTTACGGCACGACAGGATCGACGACCCACGGACCAGCGGCCGCCCAATTACCCGAAACCGCAACGGCGCCGTCGGCCGCGACGTCGATCGACGCGTCCAGATACGCCAGGCCAGAGTAAAAGGCCGTCGGATCTAATGTCGACGGAACCAATTTCAGGGAACAGGGAGTATCGCCTAATGCGACGTCGAATAATGCGCGCGACGCTAATGCCTCCCACCAACCGCCTAGCGTCCCTTTTATGTCGGCGAAACCCTGGACGTATACCTTATTCGGATCCTGGAACGCCGTTACGTCGACTTTGTCGCGCGTGAATTCGATTGTGAATTTATTCAGACTCGCTATTACTGCGTACACCGGAGTAACAGGCGTACCCGCAGGATCCATACTGACTTCGCCGTGCATACCGTGGCGTCGGAGTACTGCCATAACATCACCGCCTTTAGTTTGTATTACTGGTTAATTAACGACTGTCGTTTCGCTGGATACGATGACGTTGTAAATACCGCCGATATGCTGCCACTCGGCATTAGTCCGATCGAATTCCGAAAACCGAATACGCCGAACGCGAACGACGGCCATGACTTCGTACCCTGTTCCCGTCAACGGTAACGACTGCCGTTGTAACAAGTCGTGAATACGCGCGGCCGCATCCAATGGCGCATCGGCCGACGACCCTTTTGTTATCGCGACGACCTGGTACCCGATCCGTTCTATACCGCCGTCGTTCGCGCCAAATACATAGTCGGCCGTGAAATCCTGCGCCGTAATTGCGACGAACGCCGTTAGTCCAGGCGGCGCGACGTCCCAATGGATCCCGCCTGGCATAAGGGCGCCTAGGATCGCGTCCTGTGTCAGTACTTCCAGGATCGCCTGGTCGACGTCGCGAACGTCGGGTAACGTCGGCATTAGTCCAGGGCGCCTGTTACCTGGTACCCGCGCGCGCGTAGGACGTCGCTAACGTCGCTATTCATAGTCCGACCATGGCGGTTTGTAATCGGCCAGAACGTCGGATTCGCGCGCGCGACGCGTGTACCGTATTCGTACAGGTGCGCATGCGGCGCGCTACTAACACAAACCGACGACGCGACGGCCGGATCCCGGTTATCGGCGTCCTGGCGAACGATTACCCCTGCCTTAAGGTTCCCTGTGTCGCCGCGCGGGTACGCCGCGCGTATGTCGTCGGCGGCCTGCGTCGCCGACGACCGAACGGCAGGCGTCGCGGCCTTCGCCAGGTCGACGGGTTCGGCGCGTAGTTCAGCGATCCATTCGTCCAACGGCAAAATAAGGCGGTTCGCCATGGTTAGATCGTTTCCAGGCAGTACAACGACATCGTAATATCGCGTTCGTCGTGGTTCGCCAGGCCTGCGACGTCGAACGTTCGGCCGTCGTCCAGTTTGACGACGCGCGACTTAATGTTGACGCCAGGATGGTAGTCGGCCTGGATTACATGCGACGCGTTCGCTGTAATGGTTCCAGACGTTTCAGATTCGAAGTCTTTAGCGGTCATTGGCCGGATCGCCGCGAACCAGACGGATTGAAACGTCGTATAGGCGACCGTATACCCGCCGTCGCCGTCGGGAACAGGCTCGCCTGGGTTTTCGAACCGAACGCGATGTATATAGTCGGAACGCGACATACGTTAGGCCATTGCTGGATCGCGCGTTTGGCGTAATAGCTGGTCGATATGCGACCACACTAACGCCGCGCGATCGGGTTCAGGGCGCCAGAGTAATTCCAGTAATTCCAACGTGGCGGCCTGGACGACAGGCGGCGCCGTCGTTTCGTCCCAAGTCGGATCGGCGCGCGCGTCGATAAACTTAAAGATCGCGTCCGACGCATGGGCTAATTTGGTCTGTACTTCGGCGTCGCGCGCGGGATCCGTAACGTGTAAATGTTCCTTTGCGATCGCCAGGGTTACCAGGTTCACGGTACCGCCTGCCGTTCGCGCGCGTCGCGACCGCGTTTCACCATTAGCGACCAGTCGCCAGAATTACCAGGCGCGGCCGCCGTCGTTGTCCTGCAATACCAGGCCGACCCGCCTGCGGTTACCAGATCGCCCTGGTCGTATGTCTTATTCCTGACATATACGCCGCAGTAGCGCAGGCCTGGCGTACCGTCCTTTCCTGCTGGTCCTGGTTCGCCCTGTGGACCAGGCGGACCAGGAACAGGCGCGCGCGTTTCGACGTCGGCCAGGCGCGCCGATAGCGTTTCGACGGTTTCCAGTAACCCCTGATATTGCAGGCCGACGGTTTTAGTTAAGGCCGACAATTCGCCGTTGGTCGTCGTTACGATTGTCGACAGCGGCGCGACCAGGCCGCGAATGGTCGTCGCTAGGGTTTCGGCGAGTACGTCAGGCCGCATATAAATCCTGTAATGCCTTCGTAAGGGCGACGCCGAATGATTTTTCGTCGTCGTCGTCGGTATTACTTGGCGGTAATGCAGGCGCGCCCATGGGCGGTTTGACGAACGGTTTGTCCTGGTCGCGTTCCTGTAAGGCGGCCAACGAATAATATTGCTGCTGGACCATAGGCGAATCGCCGCCGTCGACTGGTCCGACGCCGTAATACTTGCGCCGTGCTTCGTTCGGCGATAGGGCGCCTGCGCCGATCGCGTCGGCGGCCGCCTTTGTCCTGGTCGCGGTTACCATCCAGATCAAATCGTCTATATCGAATTCGGTACCGTAGGGCGCCTTTAATTCCAGGCCTTCGTCTAGCGACGTTTCGAAATTCGTTAGTAGCGACTGGATACACTGCGAATGGTATTTTTGTAGTAATGCTTCCAGGTCGTTGACGTTCGCGGCGTCGCCGCCTAAATCGAGTAATGCAGGCGGTACATGGAAACAGGAACAGATCGTTTGCGCCGTATACCGTAACTGGTCGATTAGTTGCGCATCGTTCGCATTAACCGCCATCGGTTCGTATTTCAGGCCGTCGGATAGAATCGCGACGTTACCGACGTTCGCGCCGCTGAATTTCGTTTGCCATTCGGTTTTAAGACGGTCCAGCGTTTCCTGGCGTATCGCGCCAGGCGCCGTTAATACGCCGCCTGGATTACTGCCGTTCCTAAAGAACAATTCACTAGCCTGCTGGATCGTTAGGCCTGCCATGGCCGACAGGCCGCAGGCGTACAGCGGCGGTACCCCGATTAACGGATGAAACAGGGTAACCATGGGATCGTGAATAATTTCGCGCGCGGGTACGACTACGTTACCGTCGACGTCGGGATTAAACACGCCTGTTAGATCGTCGCGGTTCAGGCCGTAATACACGGCGCCGTCGGGCGCAATTAACGGGGTTACGCGCGCGGGATCTAGGACGTATAACGCCGATACGACGCCGCGATCGTCGCGCTGTTTTAGAACGTACGCATTACCCGCCTTTAGTTTCGACGTTATCCATTGTTCGACGAATTTATGGATTGTCTGGTAACGGTTCGGTTTACGCAGGACTGGCGAATACGCGGGGTTCGTCGTTTCAGTCCATATCCCGTCGTCGTCCTGCGCGACCAGGCGTAATTTCAATTTGCCTATGTCGGTTGCGATAAGGGTAACGCAGGCGTATACGGCGAAATAGCTTAGGGCTGTCGGCGCCGCCAGTTCCTGGTTTTGCTGCCAGGCGCCCGTAAATGGTTCGCGTATTACCGTCGACGTAGGGTGCCAACTATCACGCGCGCGCGACAACGGCGGCGTCAGGTTCGCCGGTCGCGCGCGCGTAATATCGAAACCGAATACCCGCATATTAGGAAACGGGGTATACGGCGCCTGTCAGGTAATAGACGGCGTTAGACGTCGCGCGTTTCCAGTTAATAAACCGTTCGGCGCGTAACGCCGTTAGGTTGTCTTGAAACATGCTGGTCCATACGGTCGTCGCAGGATCGGCCGGATTCACAGGCGCGTCGTTCATTTGCAATGTCGCTTCGCGCGACACATCGATCGATACGCCGCCGTCGTCGGCGTACAGGATGTATTCGGGAACCAGGCCGATCACCTTATCGCCAACCGTATTACTCGCGATAATGTTGATCCCGTTCGCCGAACCGCCGTCGACGCCGACCCCTGCGAATAGCGATTGTCCCAACGGGTTACGCCATACGCCCATGCTGTACGCGTTCGACGACGACATAATTACCGTAATACCTTTCAACGGAACGTTCTGGCCGTTGAAGTACCCGATAATTGTTCCCAAGTCTTTAGATGGATCGTCCTGCGACGCCGCCGTACCTGCGCCGTTAGTAATGGACGCAGGCGACGTTTGCGCGACTTCGGCGACGGCCGGATCGGTAAATTGCTGGTCTAGGAATTGCGCAATTCCCGCGACCATATCGCGCCGAACAATATCTTCGGCCGACGGACTGGACGACTTAATTAGTTCGTCGGTAAGAACGATAATCCCTGCGGCCTTCGCCATACCCAAATTGGCGGTTCCGAATTGGAGTTTTCCGACTGGCTTACTTTTCGCCTGGCCGACCCATTTATAGGTACCGCCTGCGGTCTGAATCGGAACCTGTGTATTGAACGGAACGCGGGTAAGGCCTGGAATCTTCCCGATAATGGTCGCCGGTCGGAGTAGTTCGATAAATTCGCCGGTATACCCGTTGATCTGGACTAACGCCTGCGCCCATGCGGGATCCAATGTCGAACCAGGCGCGACGGCGGCCTTTACCATTAGTTCGACGTTCGGATCTTTATATTGCTTCGCGATTTCGAAGGCGCGGTACGAATCGCCCTTCGCTTCGACCAGGGTTTTAACCATGCGAACGAACGTTTGGCCTTTGGGCGCGTTCGACACAATGGACACCGATCCATACGGGCGCGCGCCTGGTATGCCGTCGGTAACGGGTTTTGCGTTCTGCGAATTCAATTTCTCCAACGTACGAAGGCGTGTCAGGTCGGCGTCGACCGACTTTACTTGTACGTCGAATTCGTCGTATTCGGTTCCCTGTTCGGCGTCCAGCGTGGTACCTGCGTCGTTGGCCTTTTGCATAAGGCCAGACATTGCGGCGACTAGCGACGCGCGTTTATTTTCCAGGTTGGTAATCTGTTCGGCGTGGGTTTGATTTGCCATTGGTCGTACCTGTTCCCGTCGATCCGAAACGCCGGATGATTTACGGCCAGGCGCGGCCAGGTATGGCGCGTCGAACGACTTAATACTTCGTATAGTCGCTTCGACGTTCGCCGGTACTGTGACTAACGACAATTCGTATATTTCGGTTTTGAGTAAATGAAATCGGCCGTTCTTTAAGGCCTTAAGGCCGTCGCCTAGTGGACGGAACCCTAGCGATACGCCTTTAAATAGACCGGCCTTTAGCGATTCCCACGCGTCGTCGATTCGATCGCGTAAGGTTCCAGGCGTCGCGACCTTGGCTAGTGTCGCGACGAATTCGATACCGTCGCGCGTCGCGGTGAGTACCGCCAGGCCGATCGGTTTACTGTGATCATGGTGAACTAATAGCGGGATCGACTTCGCGAACGTCGCGCCTAGGGGTTCGAATATATCGCCCTGGCGATCTAATGTCGGCGTCGACGCGATACCGGTAATGGTTCGCTGTTCGTCGTCGAACGACTTTACGTGGAAATAAGCGTAGGCCCGATCCGACACGATCGGACATTAGGCCCGAATTACTCGATTGTCAGCTTTAGGTACCGTTTATCGGCGTCCTTCGCGACCGCGCGCCTAATGTATTCGGGAACCGATACCCTATTACCTGCGGCCTGTTTCTGGATTAGGTCGAACCGTTTCGCCGGTACGCGTACATGGATACTCACCGACGGATCGGCCGGATCTAGTGGCGGCCTGCCATTGCGCCTGTTATTCATAGGTTCCTGGTCCTGGTCCAGACAGAATTACCATTTGGTATTCGGGCTGTTTCGCGCCGCCGTCGCGATGCATGGCGTCGATCGCCATTACTAAGGCGTAAACCCCGTCGATCCGTTCGGTAGACTTCGACTTACTCGGCTGTATATTCCCTGCGTTGTCGACGTCGACGGCCGCATTACCGACGTTCCAGCGAAGTATAGGATTCCCGTCGTGTCTAAGGTTCTTTTCTAGTATCGACTTTTCGAAGGCCTTCGACGGCGCCGATAACGACGCCTTACCCTGGCGAATTTTGACGCAGGTAAACCCGTCGACGTTTTCCAGGCGTGTAACCAGGTCGGTCGCGTTCCATGGATCGAAGGCGACGATCCGAACGTCGTACAGGTCGCGCCAGTCCTGTAAATGGGCGCGAACCTGTTCGTAGTCGACCGTTGGCCCTGGCGTCGCGGTTAGGTAACCCCGTCGCGCCCATTCGTCGTATGGAACCTTATCCCGTTGCGCCCTGGTCCTAATGCGTTCGGCAGGAACGAAAAAGGACGCGATAACCGCGAACCCGTTACCGTCGTCGTCGGGAAATACCGCGACGGCGGCCGTTAGGTCGGTCGTCGTCGATAGGTCTAGGCCGACATAGCAACGACGGCCGACTAATGCGGCCTGGTCGATCGGCGCCCTGCATAAATCCCAGGCGTCCAGGCCGATCCATCGCGTCGCCTGTTCCGTCCACTGATTTAAATATAGCCTTCGAAAAACATTTTCTTGGGCGGGTATTTCCTGCGCCCGTTTACAGGCGGCGCGTAATTCGTCTAGCGATCGAAAGTCGCCTAAGGCAGGGTTCGCCGCGCGCCATACATCTTCGCTAGTCCAATCGGCGTCGATCGGCGCCTCATAAATTACCGACAGGAACGACGGATCTAATTCGGGCGTTTCCTGTACCTTTTTCGCGTGTTGGTACAGTTCCCATAAAATCGAATGGCGATCGTATCCTGCGGTACTAATACAGATTACTAATGGTTGTAATCGGGCGCCTGTCGACGACGATAAGACGTCGAATAGCTCCCTAGACTCTGCGGCGTGTAATTCGTCTATTATCACGCGCGACGAATTCAGACCATGTTTCGTGTACGCCTCTGCACTAATCGCCCGATATACGCTGCCGGTTTTCCTATGAACGATTCGTTTCTGCGAGTCGATAATGTCGCAGGCGCCGTATAGTTCGGCGTCGTTCCGAATCATTTGCGCCGCAACGTTGAAGCATAGCGCGGCCTGGTCCTTATCATTCGCGGCCGAATAGACTTCGGCGCCGATCTCGTTATCGAATAACAGGCCGTCGATCGCCAATGCTGCACATAATTCTGTTTTCCCGTTCTTACGCGGCATCATTAACAGGCATGTTCGGTATTGCCTAAGGCCTGTTTCTTTATTAATCGAGAATAGCGGCCGAATAATTCGCTTTTCCTGCCATGGGCGCAGGTTAAACGCCTGGCCTGCAAACGGGCCTTTAGTGTGGGTTAGCTGGTTAATTAATTCGACTTTACGGGTAGGAATGGATTTCTGGCGCGCCATTACTCGCCTGGCGCGCTATTATGGTAACAAATCAGGGTGGGGGGCAATACCCAATGGCCCACGAAGATCCCGCCAGAGGCATCTGGACACCCTGTTACACGCGACCGACTAATAGCGATAGCATCCAGAACGCCAGGCCTGCGGCCGTTAGGTTAACCCTGGCCGGAATCTGGATCGACGCGAACACGAAACAAAAGAACGCCAGTAAATGCAGGATCGCGACGATCGTTAGCATTGCGGCCGCCTTTCAATTCCGACGGGTTAGGGATTCCAATTCTAATACCATGGCCGTTGGAATGATGCCTTCGAATAATTGGGCGCCGAACCAGGTAACCCCGTCGTAATAGCAGTCGATACAGAGTAGGTCGACGAATTGTGGAATTGTCGCCTTTACGACGACGTCGGTTTTACACCTTGCACACTGGCCGGAACGGGAACGCGCGTACGCGGTCGGTATCGACGCGCTGGCGTTAAATAATCCCTTGCCACTTACTCGGCGGCGTCGCCGTCGGCGCCAGGCGTCCTGTATTACCGTTCGGTAGTCTCGCGACGCGCGCGCGGCCGCTAGGGGTTAACCCTAGTTCAGACCATAGGCGATGACAGTTCGATAGGGCGCGATCGGCGATCGCAATGGCAGGCGATAGGCGGTACTTCCCGTTCTTACCCTTGGGTAATAGGCGCGCCTGTTTTAGTTCGTCCTGCGCCGCTAGGTACGCCGACCATTCGATACACAGGGCGATTAACGCCGACCGTTCGGCCTGCGATACCAGGCCGCAGGCGCGCATTAATGGCGCCAGGCGCGACCATTCCGCGCGCGCGCGATCGTTGTCGTTTAATTCGGTCGGCGGTATGTCGAATGTTTCGTCGGCGGCCGTTAATACGGGTTCGTCGTCGTTCAGGCGGCGTTTCCCTGGATTCCCGCGAAGTAGCTTTAACGCCGTCGGCATCGGCGGCCGACCAGGGCGCCGACCGCTATTCGCATTTCCGCCCATTACTGCATACTCCCTGCATAAACGTGCATACGACC
>Ga0184628_10000397_pt1 | contig 23783 bp, 23 predicted proteins | sample PLM4_5_b1_FD_133149 | JGI IMG/M metagenome (GOLD analysis project Ga0184628, IMG submission 133149) | Groundwater sediment microbial communities from an aquifer in East River, Colorado, USA - PLM4_5_b1 | ecosystem: Environmental > Terrestrial > Soil > Riparian zone | place: USA: East River... | reverse complement strand
TCCTGGGACAGGAGGGGTGGCGCGAAGCGCCGGGGTGGTAGCCACGTCGTAGAAAAATTTCCCTTGCCTGCAGCTACCACCCCTCGCGGGATCCGCTTCGCGATCCCGCTGCCCTCCTATCCTGGGAGGGCAGTCTTTTCGCCTCAATTCAAGTAGACCACTACCGAAGATAGAGGCTCTTAATCCCCACTACAGCCTTTTCCCCAGAATCACCAGGTCCCGGTCCACGCCGTCGAGGACCGCAATACGCGGCAGCAGCCCCCATTCCTCAAACCCGAACTTCCGGCACAACTCGAGGCTCGGCGCATTGTGGGCGAACACAAACGCAAGATACGTCGTCAGGCCCAGCTCCGGTGCCTGCCGGATCGCATGCTCCATCAGCTGTGTTGCAATGCCTGCTCGCTGAGCGGCCGGATCGACATAGACGCTGACCTCGGCGGTCGCCGCGTACGCGGGTCTTCCATAGAACGGCTTGAAACTCAGCCATCCGAGAATCGGCCGGACTCGAGCAGGATCTTCCCAAACCCATATCGGATGCCGCAGGAAATCACGATCCTGAAACCAGGTCCAGCGTGACTCCAGAGTCACGGGAACCGTATCCGCCGTTGCGAGGCGTCCGGGAATTGCGGCATTGTAGATGTCGACGATGGCAGGCAAATCCGTCGCGTCGGCATTGCGAATCATGAACGGCATGATATCGCGGAGTAGAAACCTATGAAACGGGTTGTCATCGTGGGAGGTGGATTCGGCGGGATCAACGCGGCGAAGGGTCTTGGCGGAGTCCGGGACGTCGAAGTGATGCTGATCGATCAGCGGAATCATCACCTGTTTCAGCCGCTCCTCTACCAGGTCGCGATGGCCGGGCTCAGTCCCGCTGAAATTGCCGCACCCATTCGGGCCATGCTTTCAAAGTATTCGAATATACGGGTGCTGCTGGGCAGAGTCGAATCGGTAAACTTGAAAGCAAACACCGTAACGGCGGACATTGGTACGTTTCCATTCGACTACCTCATCCTCGCCTGTGGCGCCACGCATTCCTATTTTGGTCATGACGATTGGGAAGAATTCGCGCCGGGACTCAAGACCCTCGAGCAGGCGACCGAGATCCGCCGCCGTGTGCTGACGGCATTTGAAAATGCCGAACGAGCAACGGATCCGGACCGGCGGCGGAAGTATCTGACGTTTGTCATTGTCGGTGGAGGTCCCACCGGCGTTGAGCTCGCGGGTGCTATCGGCGAGATGAGCCGGCACACCCTTGCGAAGGACTTCCGATCCATCGATGTAAAGTCGGCGAAGGTGCTTCTGGTTGAGGCGGGCCCTCGCATTCTTCCATCGTTTTCCGAACCTCAGGCGTTGCAGGCCGTGCGCGACCTTAAAAGTCTTGGCGTTGAGGTTCGGACCTCCTGCAGCGTGACTTCCATCGATCAGGAGGGAGTACAGACCGCAGTCGATCGCATTGATGCAGGAACAGTACTCTGGGCCGCAGGAGTGAAAGCCTCCCCGCTTGCGAAGGATGCCGGAATGGACTGCGACGCCCAGGGCCGCGTGATTGTTGCGCCGGATCTCAGTGCGGCGGGACATCCGAATGTATTCATTGCGGGCGATCTGGCGCGGCACACCCATCAAACGGGGAAACCCCTGCCAGGCACCGCCCCTGTCGCCATGCAGCAGGGACGATATCTTGCTCGAACCATCGTTCGAGACATAAGAGGCGAGCCTCGGGAACCATTCCGATTCAAGGACAAGGGACAGATGGCGACCATCGGTCGATCCAAAGCCATCCTGGAGATCGGATCGATCCGGATGACGGGTTTTCCCGCCTGGATCGCGTGGCTTGCCGTTCACATCTACTACCTTGCGGGATTCGAGCATCGCTTCCTGGTAGTTCTGCAATGGGCCTGGTCGTATCTCACGTTCGGCCGCGGCGCCCGTCTCATCGTCGGCAAGGAATGGCGGAACTCCAGTCATAGGGAATCATGAATATCGAAACAAATTATCTCGAAGACATCCGAAAACAGTTTCGCTACTACCGGAAGCTGGGCGAACAGGCCATGGATCAGCTGGAACCCGATCGGCTCTTCGTTGCAGCCAACGAGGACTCCAACAGCATCGCCGTGATTGCGGGACATCTTGCAGGAAACATGTTGTCGCGCTGGTCGGACTTCCTGAACTCCGACGGTGAGAAAGCCTGGCGCGATCGCGATGCGGAATTCGAAAGGCAGTTCGGCAACAGGGAAGAGTTGCGTCAACGGTGGGATGACGGTTGGGATTGTTTCCTTCAAGCGCTCGACCGGCTTCAGCCCGCGGACCTGGAGCGCATCTGCTACATCCGCAATGAAGGCCATACCGTGCTCGAAGCCATCAACCGCCAGTTTGGCCACTACGCCTATCATGTCGGGCAAATTGTATTTGCCGCCAAGCAGCTGAAATCCGGGCCATGGAAGACCCTGTCCATACCGAAGAATCAATCCGGCACATTCAACGCCGGAAAGTTTGCCATCGACAAGCGGCGGAAAAGTTTTCTCGACGACGAAAAATGAGGCTTGCCGTTTTGTACTTTCTATTGTAAAGTACTCTTCATTAATCCGAATGGAGATGTCATCTCATGGAAACGCAAAACCGGACCGTGTGCCTTCAAACTGAAAAGAAACAGCAGCTCATCGATCTGACCTCGCTGGTGACGTCCACCATCCAGGAGTCCGGCGTCCGCAATGGGATGGCCGGGGTCTATACGCAGCATACGACTGCATCGCTCTTCGTCGGCGAGTGCCAGTCGGCGCTTGTCGACGACGTGCTGGATTTCCTGACTCGAATCGTGGAAGACGGATTGAACTACAAGCACAATTGCCCGGAACTGTCCGACTGCGACAGGAAGAATGCCGCGTCGCATTTGCGCAGCATGCTGCTGAACCACAGCGTCATGATACCGATTATGGATGGGAAACCCGTGCTGGGGCAGTTTCAGAGCATCCTGCTTGCGGAACTGGATGGGCCCAGAGAGCGGTCCGTGCACATTCAAATGATCGGTAACCGGGGGCGAAGTCCGAATTTCGCCAGTCGTGGCACGGACTGGGCCGAGCGGGAAACCTGGCAGGGAGAGCCCGAGCCGGAGCGCGTTCGATATCTGAGGTAGCTTAAGATACGGAGATGATTCCATTCTCCGTACTTGATCTTGCATTCATCACCGAAGGCAGTACGCCCGCCGATGCGCTGCACCATTCTCTGGATCTGGCGCAGCATGCAGAGCGGTGGGGGTATCGCCGCTTCTGGCTGGCCGAACATCACAACATGATCGGTATTGCCAGCGCCGCGACGTCCGTCGTGATTGGCCATGTCGCCGGCGGGACGCAGACGATCCGCGTCGGGTCCGGCGGCATCATGCTGCCCAATCATTCTCCGCTGGTGATTGCCGAACAGTTCGGCACTCTCGAATCGCTGTTTCCGGGCCGCATCGACCTGGGGCTCGGCCGCGCACCCGGCACCGATGGCCGTACACTTCGAGCGCTTCGCCGGGAGCCTGAGAGTTCTGCAAGTTTTCCGCAGGATGTTCGCGAACTGCAGGCCTTTCTCGGAGACGTACAACCGGGGCAGACGGTCCAGGCTGTTCCCGGCACGGGCACGAAGGTTCCGATCTGGATTCTTGGCTCGAGCCTCTTCGGAGCACAGCTCGCTGCGGCCTACGGCCTGCCTTATGCTTTTGCCGCGCACTTCGCGCCGGCCCACCTGATGGAGGCGATTGAAATCTATCGCAGTCAGTTCAAGCCATCGGCTCAGAGTGATCGGCCATACCTCATGATTGGAGTAACGGGGATCGCCGCGGATACCGACGCGGAAGCTCGCCGTCTCTTTACGTCTCCGCAGCAGGCGTTCACGAACATCGTTCGCGGAACGCGGGGCAGGCTGCGGCCTCCCATTGACGACATCGAAACCTACTGGTCGCCTGCTGAAAAAGCCCAGGCATCCGCAATGCTGGCCTGCGCGTTCGTCGGATCTCGGGATACCGTGAGGGTTGCTCTCGATCGATTCATCGAAAAGACCGGTGCAGATGAATTGATGATCGCTTCGGCCATCTACGATCATGAGGCGCGCCTGCGTTCTTATGAAATCTTCTCCGAAATTCGGTAGTGGGGGACGGCGAGCCTGGCGAGCCGGGGAGTTAGACAAGTTCAAACAGAGAATTAGTATGGAACTTGACCTACCACCCCGGCCTTCGGCCACCCCTCCTGTGCCAGGAGGGGAATCGGCTTGCACATTTTCAAACTGAGACACTACTCGAAACTGCTCTCTGTCCCCGATTCCGGCTTTGCGATAGCATGAGCGTCATGGCTCTGTTGAAGGATTACGCCATCATCGTTGATGCTCGCGACAATGTTGCCGTCGTGAAAAACGCGGTTCCGGCGGGCACGGACATCGAACTTCCCGGCCGTGCGATTCGGATTGCGACGGAGGTCAGCGTCGGCAATCGTTTTGCTCTCTCCGCCATTCCCGCCGGCGAATTTGTCCGGCAGTACGGCCAACCCATTGGAACGTCGCTCGGCATTGCCGAAGGCGAAATGATTTCCCACGCGAACATGACCGACGAAGTTCCACTGGTCCGCACGCTGCCGGACAATCTGCACACTCCGCCACCGTCCTACCTCTCAGCTGACGAGACGCCCACCTTCATGGGATTTCGCCGGGCCGATGGTCGAGTCGGCACGCGCAACTTTATCCTGATTGTCCCGACCAGCATGTGCGCCAGCCACGAGTCCCAGCAGATCTCCACCATCGCCGAGTTCAGCCTCTACAATCGCGACAAGTATCCCAACGTCGACGGCATCGTGGCGATCCCGCACAACAAGGGCTGCGGGTGCCCCGACGGCTCCAACATCGATGTGCTGCTGCGCGTGCTTTCCAACTACGCCGATCATCCGAATGTCGGTGGCGTGGTCCTCATGGAACTCGGCTGTGAGAAGACGAATCTTTCTGTGGTCGAAGATTACCTGACGCGCTGCAGCCGGAAATTGTCGAAGCCGTTCGTCCGCATCGGCGTCCAGGATGTGGGCGGAACGAAGAACGCGATCCAAACCGGACTGGATGCCGTGCGTGACATGCTGGCGGTCGTCAATGAATCGAAACGCGAAAGAGTCGGAATCGGCGAACTGGTTCTCGGCGTCAAGTGCGGCGCATCCGATGCGTTCTCCGGCATTTCGGCGAACCCCAGCCTTGGCCGTGCGGCCGACATGCTGGTTCGAGCTCACGGAACAGTCCTGATCACGGAAGTACCGGAGTTCTGCGGAGCCGAACATGTTCTGGCGCATCGCGCTAAAGATGCAGAAATCGGACGCGCGGTCTATCGCATGGTGGACTGGTATCGCGACTATGCGAAGAAATATGGAACGGCCCCCGCGGAAAATCCCAGCCCCGGCAATGTTGCCGGCGGCCTGCTGAACATCACCATCAAATCGCTCGGCGCGATCGCCAAGGCTGGGACCACTCGAATCGAAGGCGTCGTCGAATACGGAGCGACACCCACATCGCGCGGCCTTCACCTGATGCAGGGACCGGGTTACGACCAGGAGTCGACACCCGCTCTGGTCGCCGGCGGCGCGACGGTCGTGGTGTTTACCACCGGACGCGGAAGCACCATCGGCAATGCCATCACGCCCGTGATCAAGCTCACATCCAACACCGCCATCTTTAAACGCATGCCGGGCGATATGGATCTCTCGGCGGGCGGCGTAATCGACGGCACCGACACCATCGAGTCGGTTGGCGCGCGGCTGCTGGAATACATCCGCCAGGTTGCCAGCGGAGAAGTTCAGACCAGGGCCGAGGAAGTCCATCACCGCGAGTTTCAGGTGTGGGGCGAGCAGGCGATATCGCTTTGAGCGTTCTTGGATTCTTCGATTCCGGGTTTGGCGGTTTGAGCGTCGTCCGTGAAGTACGAAAGAGACTTCCCAAACATTCTCTCGTTTATCTGGGCGATAACGCACGCACACCGTATGGCGGCCTGCCTCCGGACACCATCTACCGTTATACGATGGAAGGAGTCGTCGAACTCTTCCATCGGCGTGCCGACCTTGTCGTGCTGGCGTGTAATACGTCGTCGAGTGTCGCCCTTCGCAGAATCCAACAACAGCATCTGGCGGTGCATCACCCAAACAAGAGGGTCCTCGGCATCGTCATTCCAACGGCAGAGGAAGTGTCCCGGCTCAGCGTGACGAAAGTCATCGGTGTGCTGGCGACGGATGTTACCGTGACTTCGTACGCCTATCCTCAGGAGCTGCACAAGATCGATCCGTCGGTGACGGTGATCCAGCAGGCCTGCCCTCGACTGGTGCCGATGATCGAAGCCGGCGAGCTGGGTAATATCGAGGAGGTTGTACGAAGCTACAGCGACCAGCTGCTGGAGCAGGATCCTCGCATCGACACGGTATTGCTGGGTTGTACGCACTACGCGCTGATTGAGGATTCGATTCGAAAGGTCGTTCCGCCCGGGATTCGGATTGTTTCACAGGGGGCGATCGTCGCCGAGAAACTTGCGGACTATCTGGTTCGGCATCCGGAGTTTGGAAAGTCGATAGATCTCTCCGGCCATGCAACGTTTCTTACCACCGAATATTCGGATCGCATGAAAGATCTGGCCACTCGCTTTTACGGCTCACCGATTGTGATGGAAAAGCTTTAATGGGTTAGCCATCGCCCCTCCTGGCCAGGAGGTTTGGTTGTTCAGGTTCGACAATGACCCACCACCCCGTCCGCTCCATCTAAGGAAGCTTCGCGACATTTTATTGATGTCGCGGCCACCCCTCCTGGCCAGGAGGGGCGATCGGGAGTTTCTTGAACGATTGGGCGAGGCTGCAGAACAGATTGAAGCGAAAGATGTACCAGATCGCGAGAATCCCATCTGTCACGCCGATCTTCTTACCTTCCTGGTAGGTCCTTCCGTAATAGCTGATCGGCACTTCGTAAACCTTGACGCCAAGCTTTGCAATCTTCGCCGTCACCTCGATTTCAACTCCGAACCCGCTCGACTTGATGATCATGTTCCGGATAATCTCTCCGCGAAACGCCTTATACCCGGTTTCGACATCGGTCATGTTCAGGTTCGTCAGCAGATTCGACAGGCGCGTCAGAAAGCTGTTCGCCAGGAAATGATAATAGTAGAGAACACGCGCCGCCCGCCGCACCAGAAAGCGGGAGCCATACACGACATCCGCGTGTCCGTTCAGTATGGGCTGAATGACCGGTTCGATTTCCGACGGATCGTATTCCGCATCCGCATCCTGAACGATGACGATCGCGCCGCGGCTGAGCTCAAATCCGCGTCGAAGCGCGGCGGTCTTGCCGGCATTTTTCTGATGCACGACTTGAACGCGGGAATCTTCTTTGGCGCACGCATCCGCGATGGCGCTGCTTCCATCGGTGGACCCGTCGTCGATCACAATCAGTTCCAGGTCGTGAGGGATGTCCTTCAACACTCTGCGTATCATGGTTTCCAGTGTCTCGGCTTCGTTGTACACCGGCATGATCACCGACAGCAGGACTTCGGTCTTGATGTTCTGGTTCATTGCTCGAATTTCTTGGCGGCATGAAGGCTATGGATTCGCTCGAATGTATGGACGAGCCTTGTCATGCGTCCCTGGGATGCGAAGCGCGGGTGTGCTGGAAGGAAGAGCACCGTGTCTTCACGGCGTGCGAGGACGTTCTCAACTGTCATGGCGCGCATCATCCATATGGCAGACCGAACGCTGGGGCAATCGACTCCGATCCAACCCACATAACGATTGGCGAAACATGCTCGTCCCGTGCGCGCGGTGATTTCTCGAGTCATTGCGTCGACGATGCTGCGATAACCGTCTGGATCGGCGTCCACCTCACTGGGTAAAGCGGGCTCGATCAGTTCGGATTCGATGGACGAGTTCGCAATCATGGCATCGATGGATTCGTGTTGTTCCGCGGACATGTGATCGGTCCAGTAGTGGCACGTCTTTGCCGTGGCGGTGATCACGTTCTTGATCTCTTTGGCGAGACGAAAATCCGGACCTGCAGGGAGAAACAAAGTCTCAGCCTCATGCCGTGCGAGAATGTTTTCCATCACGATAGCGCGCACGAGCCAGCCCGCCATTCCTGTGCTCCGACACTGCATACGGACCCAGGAGCCACTCGCTGCGGGTTGCATCGGCAGTCGCGTCACCAGGGAAATCCCGCGCCGGATTTCTTCCATCACGCGAAGATGGGCATTCGGATTTTGAGATATCGCTTCCGCGGTGGCGGGCTGCAGCAGAGTTCCGCGATGCGGAGGTCCACCCGCCATGGCAAGATCGCAAAACGATCCCCAGATCTGATCCCATGTCACTCGACCGTCCGCATCGTACTTCAGTCCTGCCGAGCCCATCGATACCGGCATGACTTCTTCATAGGAGTGGCGGTATTGCTCGGGAAGAATGGCGCGGAGCCTGGCCTCCAGGGCTTCGAGTGCGAGGACGTTTTCCAGAGTGATGCTCATATCGTTTGGAGATGGAAGTATAAGCGATTTGAGTGGCGACATTTCTGTATCGAGTTGTTCGATATCGGACACAAATGCGCGTTGCCTTGATATTTCCCGACATGCGATAAGAATTCATCGTTTGTTGAAGCATGGTGGCAACGGCAACGGAACATGAAATCCTTTGAGGATTTCACGGAGCAGGCTGCAGGAATGGATTCGAGTCGCAGACTGATTCTGGACGTAGAGTCCCGCAATGTTGCCTCCCGGTTGCATTGCGGGACTTTTTTTCAGCGCGCGGAATTACTGCGGAACATTGTCCTGCGGTGATTCCATCGATTTGGGAATGCGCACGGCGACGGCGTTGGCGCGGACGGTGACGATTCCGCCTGCGGATACTGTCAGTTCAACGATGGCCTTCCTTGCCGACCTCTCCGTGACGTGGCCGCGGATTTCAAGCTGCGGGCCCAGGGGAGTGGGCTTCAAATATTCCACATGGAGAACCGCGGTCACAAAACGCGGGGCGAGATTGTCGACAATTTCCGAGGAAGCGGCGGTGGCCATGGCGTGGCAGTCGACAAGGGAGGCGAGGAGACCGCCGTAAACGAAGCCGGGAACCGACATGTGGTGGGGGGACGGTGTGAAGTGGGCGACGACGGATTCACCATCCACATAGCTCTTTAATTGATGACCGGAAGTGTTCTTGTTGCCGCAGCCAAAGCAGTGGGCGAAGTCTTCGGGATAGAGGTCCTGAATAGGGGAATTAGGAAAAGGCATCTTTAATAATGTACCCCTCACCCGACCCTTCGGGCCACCCTCTCCCTTCGGGAGAGGGATTTGATATGCTGCCGTCCGGAGGGGGCATTATGACAGCAATAAAACTGTGGATGGTTGCGGCACTTTCAATCGCCATTGTTATTTCGATTGTGGCGCAGGCGCCGCAGGGACGTGGTGGACGAGGCGCCGCGTTGCCGGCAGCTCCCGTTGTTGTCGCCATTCCGACGTTCAAAGCTGTCAACGGGCCAGGCGCCGTGTATCCCGGTTTGCAGAAACTTCCACCGGGTGAAGATCTCGATCATTACAAGTACATCGTGAAGGAATACTTTGTCTCCGGCACGGCGCAGGGTCAGCCTTACACGACGCGAGTGCTGGTGCGACGGCCTTCGGACGCGAAGAAATTCAGCGGCATCGTCACCGCGGAGCCGATGCACTCCAGCGGCAACAGCTGGATGTTTCACTTCACGCACATGTACGTCATGTCGCAGGGCGATATCAGTCTTGAGATTGTAGTGGGCTCGCCTCAATTGCTGCAGCAGGCGAACATGGAGCGGTACAAAGAACTCGTCCTTGCCGCCGGACAAACCAACGAAATCCTGGCGCAGGTCGGTGCGTTGATGAAGAAAAATCCGAAGGACGGTCCGTTGGAAGGACTGCCACTTCGGAAGATGACGTTGATGGGGACATCGCAATCCGCCGGAACGGTCACGGCTTATCTTCCTGCGCACGTGGTGTATCGGCTCGAAGGGATGAAAGCCATCTACGACGGCTTCCTGCCCACCAGCCAGGGAGCGAACCAGCTTCCCAAGGTGGACGTTCCCGTAATCCTCATGCCGACGATGACCGAAGTGAACGCCGCCGCCGGCAGGGGCAATCCGTATCGGCGTCCCGATGGCGACATGCCGGGAGATCAGTTCCGCATTTACGAAGTCGCTGGAATGTCGCACAACGATTCGCGTATCAATCCCACCTACGAACCGGACCCGTGCAAATATCCCGTCAGCCGATTCCCGCAGTCGGCGGGGATGTCAATCGGGCTCGATCACCTGATCCAGTGGGTCGACAAAGGCAGGATTCCTCCGCGAGCGCCGTACATTGCCACCGATGGTCTCGATGAGTTTGGCAATGTGAAGGGTGGCGTCCGCAATACGTATGTCGATGTGCCGACCATGCGCTATATCGCTCCCAACGAAGCGGCTGCTGTACCGGTTCCCAATCCATCCGCCATGGTTGCCGGCCGCGGCGCGGCAGGTCCGGGCTTTTTCTGTGGAATCGCCGGATATCAGCTGCCGTTGTCGAAGGAACAGTTGCAGAAGTTGTACAAGAACAAGAAGGACTATCAGTCGAAGGTCGAAAAGAGACTGAACCAGCTGATCAAGGAAGGCTGGTTCCTTCCGGTGTACAAGGATCTTGTTCTTGCGGATGCCGCTAAAGAAGTCATTCCCTGAACGGAGACAAGGGCAAACAGAGAATTAGGCTGGTACTTGATCTACCACCCCGGCCTTCGGCCACCCCTCCTGTACCAGGAGGGGAATTGGCTTGCACATTGTCAAAATTGACCCGCGAGCCAGATTTCAAAGGGGATTGGCGAGTATCCCCGTATAATGCCCTCAATGCTTTCCCGCGTCCGGATCTGGTTTGCTGTTGCGGCTATTGTCTGCTGGTCGCTGGTTCCTCTGGATGGCGCCCAGACCGTCCGAAAACCGTTCGTTGGTGTGACCACGATCACTCGAACGGAAACCACTCCCCGAAATCTGCGGATGCATATCGTTCAAGTCGATCTCAACGCGACCGGTATTCGATTCAAGCTGACGCCGCCGGGCGGTTCCATGGAGACTATTCGAGACACGACGCTGGGCTTCCTCAGTCAGCAGCATGCGCAGATTGCGGTCAACGTTCACTTCTTTCTGCCGTTTCCATCAACCAGTCCCAACGCCTCGTTGATTGGTCTTGCGGCTTCGGAAGGAAAAGTCTTTTCCGCATTCGAGACTCCCGTCCAGTCTTATGCCCTTGTTGCGGACGCCCCGGCCTTCAACATCGATCAGTTGAACCGTGTGAGTATTGTTCACCGGAATCCTGCCTTCAGCGATGGATTGCATGTCCTGGAGAGCGTCATGCTTTGGAATGTGCTATCGGGTTCTGCCCAGATCGTGACCGACGGTGTAAAGACGATTCCGATTTATAAGGACGAAGAGCATCAGGATGGAGTGCTGACTCCGGGTGGTCCTGCAGGCTATGACAACTCGAAGTCCTGGTACAACGTGCTCAACGCCAGAACCGCAATCGGTGTGACACGCGACAATCGGACGCTGGTGATTTTTACCGTGGATCGTGCCCCTGGAAGTTTCGGAATGACGGGTGGGGAAGTCGCGGAAATTCTGATCCGCGATTATTCTGTCGTCAATGCGCTGAATCTCGACGGTGGGGGATCCACCACGCTCGCCATGGAGAATCCAACAACTCACGCCGGTGAGCTCGTGAACGTCTCCGACGACAATCCAGGCGGGCGTTACGTGGGCAGCAATCTCGCCATTTTCGCGAGCCCGATACAGAAATAACCCCCGCAGCGCTCTTCAATGCTTTAATCTGAAGAGCTATGGAATATCAGAATTCATGACACCGAAGCTATTTTCCGACCTTGGACTTTCCCCTGAAGTACTGAAAGCAATCGATAAACTGGGCTTTGAGCAGGCTGCGCCGATACAGGCCAGCGCCATTCCCATCCTCATGGCCGGCGGGGATGTCGTTGGCCAGTCTCAAACCGGATCCGGCAAAACGGCGGCATTCGCCATTCCTGCCATTGAAAAAGTCGACACGCGGCAGCGCGGAGTACAGGTGTTAATCCTGTGTCCGACTCGTGAACTGGCGATACAGGTTTCCGAGGAAGTTCACAAGCTGGCGCTCTTCAAAAGCGGTATTCACGCGTTGCCCATCTACGGCGGACAATCGTTCGACCGGCAGCTGGCCGGACTCAAGCATGGAGCCAATATCGTGATCGGTACGCCCGGCCGCGTCATGGACCACATGCGGCGGGGAACGCTCAAGCTGGCGGGACTGAAGTTTGTCGTTCTGGATGAAGTCGATGTCATGCTCAACATGGGCTTTCGCGACGATATCGAAGTCATCCTGCAGGCCGTACCATCCGAGCGTCAGACAGTTTTCTTCTCGGCCACAATCCCGCGGCCGATTCAGCAGCTGATTGAAAAGTATTCGCGCAACCCGCAGCAGGTTCGCATCGAACAAAAGGCGTTGACGGTCCCGACGGTCGAGCAGGTTTACTACGAAGTGGATCGCAACTATAAGATCGAGTTGCTCACACGACTCATCGATATCCACGACCTGAAGCTGGGCATTATCTTCTGCAACACCAAACGCATGGTCGACGAACTTGTCGATCATTTGAATGCGCAGGGATATTCTGCAGATCGCCTGCATGGCGATATGACGCAGCTGATGCGAGACCGCGTGATGAACAAGTTCAGAAAATCCGGCCTCGAGTTCCTCGTGGCCACCGACGTCGCGGCGCGCGGAATCGACGTGGACGATGTTCAGGTCGTCTTCAACTACGACCTGCCATACGACGTGGAAGACTATCTGCATCGAATCGGCCGCACTGGCCGCGCCGGACGCAGCGGTCGCGCAATATCATTCGTTGCCGGCAGGGAAATGTTTCAGATCCACAACATCGAACGTTTCACCAAGGTTCGGATCCAGAGGGGCAAACCGCCGACGGTGGGTCAGGTCGAAGAAGCGCGCGCCGTCGTCTTCCTCGACAAGCTTCGCGCGACTTTGAAGAGTGGAGACTTCAAGAAACAGGATCACATCATCGAACGCCTGCTCGAAGAAGGATTCAGTTCTACGGATATCGCATCCGCATTGATGCACCAGCTTCAGGGCGGCGATGGCGTTCCTGCGACAAAAAATGTCGTCCGCGAACGCGAACCGGAAAGGGAAGTCCGCCCAAAACCCGCGATGCTGCGAGATCGTGAAGAATCGCGCGAGCACGCTCCGCGTACACCATGGCAGAAGGACCGGCCCGCCCGGCGCGACGAACCGCAAGCCCGGCCACGTCCGGCAATGCTTCCGGTGCCGCCTCCTCCCGCGAAACCGCGCGAAGTGGTGCGGATGGCAGAACCTGCTGTCGCAAAGGCTGCGGCTGCTGTCGTTCGGGAGCCCGTTCGAGAACCCGCTTCCCATGTCGTGACTCCGAGACCGGTGGGGAAGCTCAAGAAAAGCCGCCGGACTCCTGTGGAACAGACGCGATTATGGATGAACGTTGGCGAAGCTCAGGGGATCGTGCCCATTGATGTCGTGAATGCGGTTGCCGGTGAAACGGGACTTCCGGGAAAGGTCGTCGGCACCATCGACGTTCGCGAACGTCATCTCTTCGCCGATGTCTCCTCCGAGCATGCCACGTCCATCATCGAAAAGCTGAACCGCAGCGAACTCAAGGGCCACAAGCTCAAAGTCAAACTGGCGTAAAAAAAAGGGGGCCAAATCCCTCTCCTGAAGGGAGAGGGTGGTGCGAAGCACCGGGTGAGGGGTGCAGAGACGGCGCCGTTACTGTACCCCTCACCCGCCGCTTCGCGGCACCCTCTCCCTTCAGGAGAGGGATTTGTCAGCCATCAATTGTCCTGGAGAGACAAGCTGTATAGCGCAGGGCCCGCCATCACGCCGATAAACTGCTTGCCATTGACCGAATAACTCATGGGAGCCGAGGCCATGGCATTGGAAAGCTTGATTGTGCGGAGCAACGTTCCGGTCTTCGAGTCGAGTATCAGCAGATTTCCATCGGCGCTGGATGCAAATACGATTCCGCCGCCGGTGGCGAGCAGGCCGTTATTCAACGACCCGCGAGTGATTCGCGTATCCCATTCCACCTTGCCCGTTTCCGCATTCAGGGCTCGAATACCGGCCGTGTTGGTTTCGCCGGGAATGCGTGCCTGACGTCCGCCCTGATACTGGGATCCGGGAGTGTATTCCTGGGGCGTGACAAAATATTGCTGGCCCGATTCCTGATATTCCAAGATGAGCCATCCCGTCGTGGGGTCATACGAGGGCGATTGAAAATTCGTGCCGCCGCCCAGAGAAGGAAACACGGGGATGCTTCCTTCGGGCCTTGCGTGGGAGCCATCGACGAATTTCGGACGGCCATTCGCGTCGAATCCGGCGTTCCATGTCTGCTTCACAAACGCGGTTGCCGAAAGGAATTTTCCGTTGGTTCGATCCAGCACGTAAAAGAAACCGTTTCGATCGGCATGCAGCAGAAGCTTCCGTTGCTGCCCGTTGAATAAGCGATCGACGAGGACCATGTCTTCGGTCGAGTCCCAGTCGTGCGTATCGCCCGGAGTGAACTGATAATGCCATTTGCGCTGGCCCGTATTGGGATCGAGCGCAACGACGGAGCAGGTAAACAAATTGTCGCCGAGACGAACGGTGCCATCGATGTCCGGACCCGGATTGCCGATGGGCCAGAACAGTACGTCGAGATCCACGTCGTAGGTTCCCGTCAGCCACGTGCTGCCGCCGCCACGCATCCAGCTGTCGCCTTTCCACGTGTCGTTGCCAAGCTCTCCAGGGCCCGGAATGGCATTGAACCGCCAGATACGTTTGCCGGACTCGAGGTCATATGCGTCGATGAAGCCACGTATTCCAAACTCTCCTCCGGCGACGCCGACAATCAGCTTGTCTTTCACAACCAGCGGCGATTGCGTGATGCTGTATCCCAGCATGGTATCGGCCACCTGGGTTTCCCAGAGCAGAAGTCCCGTTGTGCGATCCAGTGCAATCAATGCCGCATCGAGCGTTCCGGCATATACGCGATTGCCCATCACGGCGACTCCACGATTGAACGGATTGGACCCGCTCGGATTGCGTGCCTTCGGCGCGCGTTCGTACTTCCAGATCTGGGCTCCGGTCTGCGCGTCAAGAGCATAGATCGTGCCGGGAACGCCGCTGGTATACATCACGCCATCGACCACCAGTGGTGTTGCCTGGAGGGAGGCCGTTCCCGTCATCGGCAGCGTCCAGCTGGTCTGAATGCGATCGACGTTGGATTTGTCGATCTGCTTCAGGGACGAATAGTGCGTCCCCTGATAATTTCCCCAGTACATGAGCCAGTTCTGCGGTTCGGCAGCCGCATTACGCAGGCGTTCGAACGTCAGCGGAGAGTTCGCCGGACGCTGAGCGATCAGGACAAAACTCAGCAGACATATGGATGCGATAGCGCTAATGGATTTCATGTGGTCCTCAGCATATAAGAATTCCAGAGAAAGGCTCAATCCCTTCGCTGCGGTTCCTCGGCGAACCATTGAATGTTGCCACATTCTCCGCAAAGCAATGTCGTTGCGGAGCGGTTAGCCCATGCCAGACCGAAGAGCTCGGCGCCTGCCGTGTTCAGCAGCGCTTTTCCGTCTGCGAAGTCTTCTCCACCGCAGTGAGGGCACTTTAAGGGCCTGTCGTTGATGCTGTAGCGTATCGGAGTAATTTCTGTAGCCGCTTCCCAGCCACCTTTGAGTCCCGTGCGCAGAGCTTTGAAAAACCGTCCCAGTTCGTCCATTGGGTCACCTCTGTGGCGGAAATCATACAGCAGGCAAAGAAGGCGGCTGAGCCTTACCGCAGAATGCGGGAGACTCCGCTCGCCAACTTTCGATTCTGCCTCATCGAATATTTCGTTATCCTCAACCGCTGCCCGTTTCCGGAAAGAGGAGTCAGATTACCGAGCGTGGGAAGTATTAGGAAGATCGGTCTGATGTTCGCAGTTGTCCTGGCCTGCTGTTCGACGGCACTCGGCCAGGACGACGGTACCGTTGGTCCGGAACGTCCGAGCTTTTCAACCAACGCTCACATCGTACCTGCGGGCCGCGTTCAACTTGAGGGAGGAGCAAGCCAGCAGAGATTTGGCGATATTAAAGGCTTCGATGCAGGTGAATTGCTTCTTCGCGTCGGAGTTTCGAGTCGTGTCGAACTCCGAGCGGGACTTCCATCCTATGTGGATACAAAAGCCGGCGGCGTCCAGTCGACCGGTGCCGACGATGCCGCAATTGAAGGCAAGGTTCTGGTGAAGTCCGGAGACAAAGGCGCCGTATCCGTGCTGGCCAGCACGACTCTTCCAACGGGTACAAGGCGAATTGCCGAGCATACGTATCAACCGGGTGGGACGTTGATATCGGATGTCAACATCTCCAAAAAGATCGTTGTCACGACCAACGTGGGCTACTTTCGCATCTCACTGGCTGGAGATCGTCACGACCTGACTTTCGCAGTCTCAACCCTCAATTTTGCGCTCAAGCGGAGTATCAACATCTATTCCGAGTTCTATGCGCAAAACCTTCGCCACACCTATATTCACCGATATGCGGCCACGGGCGGCAAATGGACCATCCGGAATCAGACGGCCATCGATCTGAGCTGCGGTTTCGGAATTGGCAATCACGCCCACGGGCCCGATTACTATTACAGTATCGGAATATCGCGGCTGTTCTGATCTGCGATTGGATCAAAAGGTGGGAAGCCGTCCGGTCGCGGGTGCCTTCCAACCGCATCGAATACGGCTGGAAGGCTGTTGGAAATTCCGCGTGAATTCGGCAGAGAACGGTCGTCTACTTGGCCGGAGTCTTTGCCTTCTTCGGTTTTTTCTTTTCTCGGCGTTGCTTGTCTTTACTCATAGCGGTCAGTATGCCATGGCTGAATATGGATTGTGCTAGTCCGATTCTAATCGTAAGGTTTTTCTACGACCCGTTGAGAGATCCACCAGATATTCCCAAAGGGGTCGGTTATCCCGCCCTGTTTGTCGCCGTAGGGCATTTCAACCGGAGAGAACATTCCGGAGGCGCCGCATGCCAGGGCTCTGGCGTATGCTTCGTCGGCATTTTCAACATAGAGATAGAAGGCGCTTTGAGTCGGCTGGATCTGTTCGCCCGCTTCACTCACCATAAAGCTGGTCGTTCCGATCCGAATACGGGCGTTGGCCAGAAGCGTATCGCGAACGGTGCGACCAAGCTCCTTCGCTTCAAAAGCAGTTGTCACAAACTCGATAAACTTTTCCGCATTTCTCGCAAACACATACGGGAACATGGTCCCGAATCCTTCGGGTATATACACTCGTGATCCTTTCAGACGGACCTGTGGCCCGCGATCCTCTTCTTGAGGATCCTATTCGATAGTGAACCCGGTATTTTGTCAACAGGAAGCGCGGCGAGGGGGTCTACCAGGGAACCTCTTTCTTCAATATCGACAGGACTTCCTTGCCGCCGAAGGCTGTATTGCCGACTGTTACTCCGACAAATGAGAAGCCAAGGTCTCCTGCTGTTTGAAGTTCCTTCTGTATCGTGGATGTTTTGGAAGTCGCCAGAAGTTTGTATTCATATCGAACCCTGGTCTGGTTCTCACGGTTCAATTCCAGTATCGCCACCACTTCCTCACCGCCGAACGCGGTCTTGAAAATCGTCTGGTCGACGTAGTTGAACCCTTCGCTGCCGGCCTGATTCAGTTCCTTCTCCATCGTCGATGTTCTGGACGTCGCCAGGAGCTTGTAGCCATATTTTCTTACGGCGGGAGCGGACTTCCTCTTCGACATCACAACGACCACTTCCGATCCGCCAAACTCCGTGTTGCCGCCCATGACCTTGTCCATGCGAAAACCGGTCTCCGCGGCCATGTTCAATTCCTTTTCCATTGTCGAAGTCTTGTTTGTTGCCAGGACACGAAACTCGACCGGGTTCTCCGCCGCTAGCCCAAGTCCGGCCGTGACAAGAAGGCAGGAGATTGCTCTGATCATCATAGGTGCTCCTTTGAATCAGTATTCGCTCTCAAGAATAAGCAAGGGACAGCCGTTGAAGGAGAGACTTTTTCCAGGCTCTCAGCGCTTCGCCTTTCGGCTTGCCGGTTTCTTCTCCGCGCTTTCGGCGATATTCGTGGCGAAATACCATTCATGGCCTTCGGGGTCTGCAACGCCGTAACGGCGATGGCCGTAAAACATATCTGAAGGTTTCTCCAGAATCTTCGCGCCGGCTTTTTTCGCTTTCTTGTAGTGTGCGTCGACGTCGTCGACCATCACATACAGGCTCTGCGTCACGTGGCCGAGCTTTTTGGGGTTCTTATATTTTTTGCCGGGGCAACCCATCATCACCAGTCCATCCCCAAACTGCATCGCGGCATGATTGATGACGCCGTCTTCCGCTTTCATGCTCTCGAGCGTTTTGAAGCCAAATGCCTTCGAGAGAAATTTCAGCGATTTTGCCACATTGCGGTACAGAAGATATGGAGTAATTCGTGGACCATCGATCGGTTTCGTTGTGGACATGGTTGCCTCCTGATTGTCTGCGTGCTTACTTATAGGTATCGCGTTTTTCCCATCCGGCCTTCCAGAAATCCATGAAGCCTTCCATTGGTGGGTGCGCGGCAATCACGGATTCATTCAGGTCCACTCCGAGTCCTGGTGCGCCGGGCAGGGCGAAACAACCGCTCTGCACCTCCGGCCTGCCAATGACCGCCTCGCGAACCCAGGGTTCGACAAAGTCGTCAAACGTCTCCTGGATTTTGAAGTTCGGCGTACAGGCCGCGACATGAATCGATGCCATGGTTCCCACCGGTGAACATGCATTATGCGGCGCGACAGGCATGTAGTGCGCTTCCGCCATCGCCGCAATTTTGCGAGTCTCGGCGAGTCCGCCGGCATGACACACATCCGGTTGAATGATGTCGACGGCGCGATCACGAAACAGATCCAGATACTGATATCGCGTAAACAGCCGCTCCCCAGCCGCCACCGGTATTCCCAGATGCGCCACAGCCCGCCGGACTTCGACCAGCGCATTCATGTTTTCCGGCGGAACCGGCTCCTCAAACCAGCCCGGACGGAACGGGGCAAGCCGATGACACAGGTCGATTGCCGTATGAGTGGCAAATCGACCGTGCATTTCGATGAATATCTCCGGGGACGGGCCGATGGCGTTGCGGACTGCGGCAATGATGGCGACCGATCGCTGCTTTTCGTCTTCGGTCATTTCGTAGGAACCATCGCCGAATGGGTCGATCTTCAAAGCCGTATAACCTTTTCGGATCACGTCTGCCGCACGGGCAGCGATGGCTTCCGGTGTGCGTTCCACCTGGTACCATCCGTTTGCGTATGCGCGAATGGTGTCACGGCATTTGCCGCCAAGAAGCCGCCATACCGGCACACCCAGAGATTTGCCGAGAATGTCCCAGCAGGCCATCTCGACTCCACCCAGGGCGGAACACACAAAGAAATCGCGCCGCCAGTATTCGTTGCGATAGACGCGCTCCCACAGGGCTTCAATGTCGCGGGGATCGGAGCCAATGAGATAGCGCTTCTCGAGAGAGGCAAGATAGCCCAGCATGCCCTCATCGCCCCATTGCACCGTCGCTTCACCGATACCGTAAAGTCCGGGGACGTCGGTGTCGAGCCGAAGCAGGATCAGGTTGCGCCAGCCCGAGCCGAGGACGAAAGTTTTGAGGCCGGTAATTTTCATGATTTCTCTGCCGGTGTTTGCCGATATCGCCTTCCTTCAATGTGAAAACATCGCCAAGGGAGTTTCACACAATGCTGACGATGGCACAATTGCTACCCATGCATTATGCTGACGTCGCATTTCGCCAGGAGGGAACTTTGTCTGCTACTGAAACTGTCGCATTGAGTCCTGTTGCTCTTCGTGCTCGCGCGCGAATCATGCGGCGCATTGTGCCGTATATGTTCCTGCTCTTTGTGATCGCGTATCTGGACCGCGTCAATCTCGGATACGCCCAGCTCCAGATGAAGGGAGACCTTTCCTTCACTGACGATATTCTGGGGCTCGGCGCCGGAATCTTTTTTCTGGGTTACTTCTTTCTGGAAATTCCCGGAAGCATTCTGGTGGAGAAGTGGAGCGCGCGAGGATGGATTGCCCGCATCATGATCACCTGGGGAATTGTGGCGATCGCGATGGGATTCATCCAGACAAAGAATCAGTTTTACATCCTGCGGTTTCTGCTCGGCGCCGCGGAAGCAGGGTTCTTCCCCGGCATTATCGTGTATTTCAGCCACTGGTTTCGGAACGAAGACCGGGCCAAAGTGGTTGCGATATTCATGGCGGCAATCCCAATTTCCAACATCATCGGGTCGCCGGTTTCAGGGCTCCTTCTCCAACTCAACTGGCTGAATATGGCAGGCTGGCGATGGCTCTTTATTATCGAAGGAGCTCCGGCCATTATTTTTGGAGTCGTGACAATTTTCTACCTCACCGACAGGCCGCATCAGGCCAAATGGCTTCCTTCGGACGAACGCGACTGGATCACGTCGCAACTGGAAGCGGAGAAAGCGCTCAAGCTGAAGGCGAAATCGTTTGGTGTGCTTCAGGCGTTGAAGAATCGGGAAGTGATTCTTCTCGCCGCCGGATATTTCTTCATGGTGACGTCGCTTTACGGGTTCGGATTCTGGCTGCCGACCATTGTGAAGAAACTGTCTGGGGCTTCGAATCTCACGGTGAGCCTGATCGCCGCTTTGCCTTATTGTGTGGGACTGGCGTCTATTCTGTTTGTCGGGTGGTCGTCGGACCGAACCCGGGAGAGGCGATGGCACACGGCCTTGTGCATGATCGTTGCTGGAATTGGACTGCTGCTGAGCGTCGCTGCCAAGGATCAGGTCACCCTGGCCATATCGATGTTCTGCTTTGCGGCCGCGGGAATTTACGGTTTCTTCCCGAGTTTCTGGGCGCTGCCAACAAGCTTTCTGACAGGAACCGCGGCGGCGGCTTCCATAGGCCTGATCAATTCAATTGGAAATCTAGGTGGCTTCGTCGGTCCTTATCTCGTGGGGTATCTCAGCAATAAGACCGGATCGTTTATCAGTGGCGTACTCTACCTGGCTCTCTCGGCGATGATTGCGTCCGCGATGATTCTTTCGCTCCGCTCCGCCAAAAAGAGTTAGGGAGTTATGGGGACAGACCCCTCAATCCCCTAATTCAGAACGGAGAATTAGGGGATTGAGGGGTCTGTCCCCATAACTCCCTAACTCAGTTCCGTATAAAGAAGATGTCGTTGTAGATCTGAATTTTGTCGGCCTTATAGGCATTCACGGTGGCTTGAATCGGAGCAATCTGAGAGTTGTTCATTCCGTTTCCACCGCCGCCGCGTCCGCCACCCAGCTGGTTTGGCACGCCCGACCGTATAAACACGCTTGAAGAATCCAATGGCAGCGTCCCGACGTTCTCATAAAAGTTCGTCGTGCCCCCATTGATGACGCGCCCACCGCGTCCTGTCGGATTGAACAGATATTGCTCCACATTGGATGTGTAATACGCCGTCACTACAGCACCGTGATCCTTCAGGTACTGTCCCACCGCCCGCAACGCTTTCGGGCCGCCAAAATCTCCGACGATCGGGATGAGCAGGTTCTTTCCCTCCAGTTCGCGCAGAACACGGTAGTTCTCCTCGGAGGCCAGGAATCCCCGCTCCACGCCGGAAGGGTCGGTTGCCGTCATGACAGTCGAGAAGTTGGCGCCGCCTCCTCCGCCTCCATTGCCGCCGCGCAAGTTCGGCGGATAGGTCGATCCGTAGTTGAGCTGGGGACCGTAGTACGTGAAGACCTCGTAGATGTGTTCCAGCAGGGCCTGATCGTTCGCGGATATTCCGAATTTGTGTTTGTTCAGCAGCAGATCCATCATCGCCGCCAGATTCTTCGTATATGTCGCGTCGTCCGGCTGTATTCGGTCATACGCAATGAGCAGCTCATCGATAGTGGATTTGTCCGTCAATCCTGCCGGACGCTTCCGCGCAAATATGACGGAAATAAAATCGGCGCGATTTTCGGCCAGTTCGAAAGCCGCCTTATAGAACATGTGTTGAAGCAGGTTCTGGCGCCGGATGTCGACGATGAAAACGATCTTCGGATGAAGCGCTGCAATATATGTGAAGTTCTGTTCGGGCCCCACTCCCAGGTAGACGCCGCCTTGCTTTGCGGCATTCAGCAGGTCGGGAAGAATCTTCTGGAAACCGTTTTCATTCGACGTGAAGTTTTCCGATGGAAATTCTCCCGTCGGTTCCGAAGCGCCATCGATGAGTTTCCAGTACGCATCGTCGGCAATCTGGGATGGAAGTGTATCGGCGCCCCGTAAGCCGGACGTGACAAAAAACAGTATGACGAGTCCGGTCGTGCACGCGCCAGGAAGTAGTGCTCGGTATTTGCTTTTCAGTTTCATCATGGCTTCCAATAGTCCTCTCAGACGGCGCGCAAAGGGTATCGCGATAGCTTCGATCTGTCCATGCCGCGCCGCGTCCAGGTACTCCGGAAAATCGCTGTTCATGCCCTATACTTTCTCGTAACACTAATTCTGCGAAACAGATATACCGAAAACACGGATTCAGGACAGTTATGACCATGAGTTCCAGCGATGAATCTTTGATGGCAGCAGTACGCGAAGGTGCGGTTGCCGAGCTGGAGATTCTGTTTGATCGGCATCACCTGACGCTTTACGAGTTCTTCTTCCGAATGACTGGCGATCGCGCCGCCAGTGAGAATCTTGTTCAGGATTGTTTCTACCGGATTCTGAAGTATCGCGACACGTTCCGAGACGAAGGTCGGTTCCGATCGTGGCTGTTTCGCATTGCCAGAAACGCGCATCACGACATGTTCAAGAAGCGGAGTGTCGCATCCGTTTGCGAGGATGATCCCGAGCTGATGCGCAAAGACAAGCCGGCAACATTGCGATGTGCACTGCTGAAACTGCCGGAAGACCGCCGGGAGCTTGTCATTCTCTCCCAATACCATCAACTGACAACCGACGAGGTCGCCGAATTGCTCGATATCGACGTTCCCGCGGCAAACGTTCGATTGCATCGCGCCATGATGGAACTGCGGGATTTGTATCGGTCACTTACAGGTTGAACGGTCATGCGATGCGCAGAAGTTCAGGAGTATCTCGCGGAACGTCTGGCAGGCAGTTTGTCGGATCGACTGTCCGGAACGTTGCATAACCACGTACGGACTCACATGTTGTCGTGCCCGGAATGCTGCGAAGAGATGGAAGACTTCGAGGAAATGCAGGCAGCGCTTCGTGCAATTCCTATCGAGCCCTGCGATTCGGAAGCAATGCGTGCACGCTTTGATCTGCTGATGGGAGCAAAGGAAGCGAAAATCAAACAACTGCCCATTCCTGCTAAAATCCTCCTCGCTGTAACCGTTGTGGCGTCCATTCTCGTCATCGCCGTGCTTGAACTACGCGACGAGCGAATGGGAAAGCCCGCTTCGAATGTCGTCTCAGAGGCTCCATCCCCAACTCCCAAGCCGGCGGAGGCTCCGGTTCAAAGCGTCGCACCTGCAGCTCAACCGGTGCCTGTTCCCGCTTCTGGCATGGCACTTCCGGAAGAGAAAAGCGAAGTTTCAGACACGCAACTGGTAACGGTTGACGTGACCGTCAGGGACGAAACCGGCGATCGACTTCCGTACAAGCCGGACATTTCGATCGTCTTTAACGGAACAGATGGTGAATTTCGAGTAGCGGCATCCTGTGTCGTCGGCAACCTCTTTCGCGCTGCCGTT
>Ga0184628_10000396_pt1 | contig 23797 bp, 23 predicted proteins | sample PLM4_5_b1_FD_133149 | JGI IMG/M metagenome (GOLD analysis project Ga0184628, IMG submission 133149) | Groundwater sediment microbial communities from an aquifer in East River, Colorado, USA - PLM4_5_b1 | ecosystem: Environmental > Terrestrial > Soil > Riparian zone | place: USA: East River... | reverse complement strand
GACCGCATGGAAATGGGTCAACCTTCTCCTTTTGCTTGGCGGCGTTGGATACCTGCTTAAGAAACCCGCCCGCGAGTTTTTTGAGACCCGGAAGAAGGAAATCTCAACTGGATTGGAGCGCGCCCAAACCGCTCAGCAGGAATCCGGGCGCCGCATGAATGAAATTGAAAAGCGCCTGAGCCGGATGTCCGAGGAAATCGTATCCCTTAGGACTCAAGCGGATGCGGAGTCTGCTAAAGAACGTGAGAACATCCTTGCGGATGCAAAGCGTGACATGGAGCGGCTCGTAGAGCAATCGCGACAGGAAATCGATCGAATTGGGCGCGGCATCGAACGCGACATTAAAGGGAAGATTGCCGATGCCGTTATCGATCGAGCTGGCCGCGCACTGGAAACACAGATGACCGAAGACGACCAGAAGCGAGTCGTAGTTCGCTTTCTGAACAAGGTATAAGAAGACAATGTCGGTAGCTGCGAACCGTTACGCCAAAGCACTTCTGGACGTTCTATATCCGGCCGGCGCCGAGCTGGGGCTTGAGCAACTTGTGAAGTTTTCTTCGCTTCTCTCCTCGCAGGTCCAGATGCGTCAGTTGTTTGAAAACCCTACAATTGCGGCCGACCGTCGAAAAGAGGTCTTTAGAGGAATAGCCGATTCACTGTCCTACGAAAGTCACGTTCGCAATTTTCTGAATCTGCTGATCGAACGCAATAGACTGGATCTTCTTGCGGATATAGTCAGCGCCTACCAGAAGCTACTCGATGAAAAGCTCGGAATAGTCCGTGCGCACGTCACCTCCGCAGGTCCGCTCGACGCTGCCCAGCAGCGAGATATTGCGTCAAGGCTCGAGCAGGTAACAGGAAAGCATGTTCGTGTCGAGCTTTCGGTCGATCCTGCTTTGATTGGAGGCGTTGTCGCGCGGGTTGGCAGCACCATTTATGACGGATCGATCCGTCAACAACTGCAAGTGTTCAAACAGCGTCTTATCCAAGATTGAAAGGTACTGAATGGAGATAAAGCCAGACGAAATCAGCAAGATCATCCGCGAACAGATCGAAGGCTACCGCGCCGGCATCGATGTCAGCGAAGTTGGAACCGTTATTTCGGTCGGAGATGGAATTGCACGTGTCTACGGTTTGGAAAAGGTCATGGCGGGTGAACTGCTGGAGTTCCCCCATGGCGTAATGGGACTCGCGCTCAATCTTGAAGAAAGCCAGGTCGGCGTGGTGTTGCTGGGTCAATATACCGAAATCCGTGAAGGCAACCAAGTCAAGAGAACGGGCCGCATCATGGAAGTTCCCGTTGGAGATGCGCTGATTGGACGCGTTGTAGATGCCCTGGCACAGCCGATCGACGGTCGAGGACCTATCGTCAGCGACAAGTTCAATCCTGTGGAACGTATTGCGCCTGGTGTTGTTGATCGTCAGCCCGTGAAAGAACCGCTCCAGACTGGAATCAAAGCTATCGACGCAATGATTCCGATTGGCCGCGGCCAGCGTGAATTGATCATTGGAGACCGTCAGACCGGCAAGACGGCAGTCGCACTTGACGCCATCATAAACCAGAAGGGTCAGAACGTGATCTGCGTTTACGTCGCGATTGGCCAGAAGCGATCGACCGTTGCACAAGTCGTCAAGACTTTGCAGGAATACGGTGCGATGGATTACACCATTGTCGTTTCAGCCAGCGCCAGCGATCCAGCGCCCATGCAATACGTGGCACCATACGCAGGGTGCGCAATCGCCGAGTACTTCCGTGACAACGGAAAACACGCACTGTGCATCTACGACGATCTCTCCAAGCATGCGGCCGCCTACCGCGAGATTTCCCTCCTGTTGCGACGTCCACCGGGTCGTGAGGCCTATCCTGGAGACGTCTTCTACCTCCATTCTCGATTGCTGGAGCGTGCCGCCAAGCTGAGCGAAAAGAATGGCAGCGGATCCCTGACTGCTTTGCCAATCATCGAAACACAGGCCAGCGACGTCTCCGCCTACATTCCTACGAATGTGATTTCGATTACCGACGGACAGATATTTCTTGAAAGCGATCTCTTCAATTCCGGTGTTCGACCGGCGGTGAACGTCGGAATTTCCGTTTCCCGCGTCGGCGGCAGCGCGCAAATTAAAGCCATGCGTCAGGTCGCCGGATCACTTCGACTCGATCTGGCACAGTTCCGCGAACTTGCTGCATTTGCGCAATTCGGGTCGGATCTCGACAAGGTAACGCTGGCCCAGCTTTCCCGTGGTCAACGTCTGACGGAAATCCTCAAACAGGATCAATACACCCCCTTCCCTGTTGAAAAGCAGGTCATCATCATTTACGCAGGCACGAACGGCTTTTTGGATGATCTGGAAGTTGCGGAATGCGGACCTTTCGAACAATCGCTCTACCGGCACCTCGACACCAGCTGCGGACCCTTGTTGGCGAAAATTCGGGAGCGCAAAGCCTTCGATGACGAAATCAAGGCCGAACTGGTCAAGGTCTTCAAGGAAGCCAAAGAGAAGTTCAAAACTGAACGGGGGCGCGCAGCCTAACCCATGCCGAGCTTGTTAGACATTCGGCGGCGCATCCGCTCCGTCAAGAATACACAGCAGCTGACGAAGGCTATGAAGACTGTTTCTGCGGCGAAGCTGCGACGCGCCCAGGAACGCGTAATGAGCGCGCGTCCTTACGCAGATCAGCTTCGCAATGTACTCGCCAACCTCGCAGGTCGAGTGGAGAACATTTCACATCCTCTGCTCGAAATCCGTCCTGAAGAACGAACCCTTGTCGTTCTGGTTACGGCGGACAGAGGACTTTGCGGTGCCTTCAATACGAATCTGATTCGAGCGACACAGAATTTTCTTCGAGAAAAGGGGAGTAAGAGTGGAACCACGCTCTTTCCCGTCGGCCGGAAGGGAAGGGACTTTTTTCGACGTCGTGAGGCTTCCATAACCAGCGACTACGTCAACTTTTTCAACAAACTGGACTATGGCCACGCGAAAGATATCGCAAAGACAATTACGGATTTGTATACCGAGGGCAAAATTGATGCGGTGTACATCGTATACAACGAATTTAAATCCGCAATTCAACAACGTGTCTTGATGGAAAAACTGCTTCCACTCGGTCGTGCCGACCTGGCAAGTACCCATGACACGCCGGCGGAATACATTTTTGAACAACCACCGCAGCAGGTGTTTGATCGCCTTCTTCCTCGATACGTTGAAATACAGGTTTACCGGGCCTTGCTGGAGTCTGCAGCCTCGGAGCACGGAGCACGAATGGCCGCAATGGACACGGCCTCTCGAAATGCCGGCGATATGATCGAGTCACTGACACTCAACATGAACCGCGTGCGTCAGGCAGCAATCACGCGGGAAATTATCGAAGTCGTTAGCGGTGCAGGAGCGTTATAAATGGGTAATCTTGGAAAAGTTTCGCAAATCATCGGACCCGCGCTGGACGTGGAGTTTCCGGAAGGACAACAGCCTCCAATCCACAACGCGATCCGAATCACGAGCAAGGGATTCACGGTCCCGACGCCAGTCGACATCATCGCCGAAGTGCAACAGCATCTCGGCGAGGGCCGTGTGCGTTGTGTATCGATGCAACCCACCGATGGTATGGTCCGGGGCATGTTGGCGGAAGACCTCGACGGTCCAATCACGATCCCAGTCGGTGCAGGAGTGCTGGGACGTGTAATGAATGTGATTGGGGAGCCAGTCGATCAGCAGGGCCCCATCGTGGCAAAAAGGCGCGATCCGATTCATAAACTCGCACCCGCATTCACGGAACAGAATACTAAGCTGGAAATGTTCGAGACCGGAATCAAGGTTATCGATCTGATCGAGCCATACCTGCGAGGCGGAAAAATTGGTCTCTTTGGCGGAGCAGGAGTCGGCAAAACCGTCATCATTCAGGAACTCATTAACAATATTGCGACCAAGCACGGCGGTATTTCTGTATTCGCCGGAGTCGGCGAACGGACTCGAGAAGGAAATGACCTCTGGCTGGAAATGAAGGAATCCGGCGTTATCAACAAGGCAGCATTGATCTATGGCCAGATGACGGAGCCTCCCGGCGCCCGTCTTCGTGTGGCACTGACCGGATTGACGACTGCGGAATACTTCCGTGATGAAGAAGGTCAGGACGTACTTCTTTTCATCGACAATATTTTCCGATTTACACAGGCGGGATCCGAAGTATCCGCACTGCTTGGCCGAATGCCTTCGGCCGTAGGTTACCAGCCAACTCTTGCAAGTGAGATGGGCGAGCTTCAGGAGCGGATTACGTCGACAACCAAGGGATCTATCACATCCGTGCAGGCCATATATGTCCCAGCTGACGACTATACCGATCCGGCGCCGGCAACTGCATTTGCTCACCTCGATGCAACGACCAACCTTTCACGGCAGATCGTCGAACTGGGCATCTACCCCGCAGTGGATCCCCTTGCCTCTTCGTCACGCATTCTCGACCCTCGTGTCGTGGGTGCCGAGCACTACGCCGTGGCCCGCGCTGTCAAACTCGTGCTTCAGAAATACAAAGACCTTCAGGACATCATCGCGATCCTTGGCATCGATGAGCTTTCAGAAGAAGATCGACTCGTTGTTGCGCGCGCACGCAAAGTTCAGCGCTTCCTGTCCCAGCCATTCTTCGTGGCAGAACAGTTCACCGGGAAGCAGGGCCGGTATGTGAAGGTGGCCGATACGATTAAGGGCTTCAAGGAAATTGTCGAAGGCAAGCATGACGATCTGCCGGAACAGGCCTTTTACATGGTTGGAACTATTGAAGAAGTTGTGGAACAGGCCGAACGCATGAAAGCGACCAAGTAACAATGTCGGAAACCCTGATTCATCTCACTATCGTTACTCCAGAACGGTCTCTGGTTGACGAAAAGGTGGAGGAGATCCAGCTGCCGGGTGCCGAGGGTTATCTCGGAATCCTTCCAGGCCACGCGCCACTCTTTACGGAATTGAAAGTTGGAGAGCTCGGGTTCCGCAAGGGATCGAATTGGGTTTGGCTGTCGGTGGCCTGGGGATTCTCAGAAGTCTTGCCGGGCCAGGTGAGAGTTTTGGCAGAAACAGCGGAGCGGGCAAACGAGATTGATGTGGAACGTGCCGCCAGAGCCAGGGAGCGCGCCGAGAAAAGGCTGACGCAGGGTGGTCAGGACGTGGACTATAACCGGGCTCTAGTCGCGCTGGAACGTGCCGTTATCCGCATCCAAGTCAGCCGAAAAGCACATCTCCAATTCTGAACGGTCTTTCATACACCCTTTATCTTCCCGCAAATTCCAAGACCGCGGCTCGCAAAGCCCATTGGATGACCGCTCACAAATACACCGTTTCGTCCAAACGCCCCAACCGTTACATGACGCCCTAGCGTGGCAAGATCGGAACACCACGTGTGTTTGCGAAGCAGCAGCTGCTCCTTTGTGCCCTCGTAATAGAGAAACAGCATTAAAACGATCTCTATTGCCGACGGGAGATCCATTCCTTCAGATTTCAAACGACGTACGTAGTCTATGGGCTGGTTGATGGATTCTGGATGAATATCCATTAGTAGGAAATGCCATCCAGGGGTACAAGGACTGGCCATAAAGGGCTCGGCCGAATACCAGGGATGATCGAAAAATGCGGGCTGGTGTGTCGCGTCTGTTCCAACAATTGCCTTTAGATTAGAGAGAGTTAGGGCAGAGTTTTCCGTCGGGGTCGGAAAACCGAAGAGCTGTCGTTCACTAGAGACGACAGGCGTAGTGGAATACATTAGCCGTTCATCGGGAGTGAATCCGGAAGGGATGCCGAGCCGCGAGAAGCGTTGCTCAACTTGTTCAACAGTAAGGGAGATCGTCAGTGACATTCTGAATAACGATATGATAGTTTGCCAATAGATGTAGCGGAACCGGCAGATACCCCTCCGCGACGCTTCGTAGTCTAAACTAAACCATGTCATTACCGGCTACCCCTTCGATATTCGCGGGAGAAGACGTACGCAGGACTGTTCTCGACAACGGTCTGGTCGTCCTCACTAAAGAACTGCACACTTCACCTATCGTTACTTCAATGATTTGGTATCGAGTTGGGTCGCGAAATGAGGAACTCGGCCAGACTGGCAAGTCGCATTTTCTGGAACACATGTTGTTCAAGGGCACCAATCGGTTCAAAAAGGGTGAAATCGACCTGCTCACATTGAAAAACGGTGGCAGTAATAACGCGTTTACCTCTCAGGATTTCACAGCCTATTATTTCAACTTTGCCTCGGACCGCTGGAATGTCGCACTCGAAATCGAGGCGGACCGCATGGTGAATTGCAAATTCGATCCCGAAGAATTTGAAGCGGAAAAAAAAGTCGTGATTGAGGAACTCAAGGGAGGGTTGGACTCACCGTGGGGGTTGCTCATCCAGGAAGTTAATGCCGCTGCCTACAAAGTCCATCCCTACCGGAACCCGGTAATCGGCTGGCTCCATGATGTTGAGCGTGCCACGGCCGCAGAACAACAGGCGTATTACCAGAGAAACTATCAACCGAGTAACGCGATTCTGTCCATCGCAGGTGATATTGACTCGGATCGTGTACTCGATGAGGTTGTCCGGCGATTTGGTGATATTCCGGCTGGCAGCAAGGCGGCACCCGTGAATATCAGCGAACCCGAACAGAACGGGGAAAAAAGAATCCTTGTGCGCTGGAGATCCAGGGTCCCTCGAATTGCAATTACCTATCATGCGCCCGCGATAGCAGCTCCCGGGAGTTATGCACTGCAGTTGCTCGGAATCATTCTTTCTGAAGGCAAGTCCTCACGCCTCTACCAGCGCCTGGTCGAACGCGATCAGACCGTAACATTTGTTTCGGCCGACTATGGGGAATCGAAGGATCCCACTCTGTTTCATATCCGTGCCGAAGGGCGAGGACGCCATTCTGCAGAAGAGATTGAAGCCAGCATTCACGATGAACTGAAGCGAATCATCTCCCACGGAATTACCGAAATGGAATTGCAGCGCGCGAAACATCAAATCCAGGCCCACTTCGTTCTGTCTCGCGAGCGCACAGCCGATCAGGCAATGCTGTTCGGTCAAATCGAGACACTATGTGGCTTGAGGTACATCGACAACTATCTCCACCGCATCTCAGCTATTACATCCGATGAAGTGTCCGCTGTCTGTGCGAGCGTCCTTGGTGAGGACAATCGTACCGTAGGTTATCTGGTACCCGACGGAACGGTGTCTGGCGATGAAACGGACGGCACGGGAGAAGAGGACACGAATGAAGGCGACTGAGCCGCGTCATAGCAGATCATTTGACGTTCGTCGCCACGTCCTTTCCAATGGGCTGATTGTACTGCTCGTCGACAATCCTTCCATTCCGGCAGTTTCACTCAGCGTGAGCGTTCTGACTGGCGCTCGACACGAACCGGAAGCGAAGGCGGGCCTGGCTATGATGGTCAGTCGACTGCTGGATGAAGGAACAAAGACGCGCACTTCTCTTGAAATCGCAGAAGCCATTGAGTCCGTGGGTGGCATGCTCGATTCGGACGGCTCCTATGAACGAATCGTCGTTTCCGCGTTGGTACTCAAGGAGGATATCGATCTTGGGCTCGAACTCGCGGCCGATATACTGATAAATCCGATTTTTCCCGAAGCGTTCATCGAGAAGGAAAAGTCCCGCACTCTTTCGGAAATTGCCAGTGCCCGCGACCGCCCACAGGTTATTGCCGGGTGGGAGTTCAGCGAGCTGATTTACGGAAAACATCCATTGCACCGTCCCAGTCATGGCTATCCGGAGACAGTGTCCACGTTGACGCGGGCGGACCTGCTGGACTATCACGAAAACTTCATTGTTCCCAACAATGCCATCCTATCCATGGTTGGAGATTTTCGAACTTCCGAAGTTCTGTCTCGTATCGAACGGTATTTCGGAACCTGGCGTTCGAAGCCGCTGTCACTTCCATCCCACTCAAAACCTTTGAGACAAACCGACCGGCGAATCAAGTACATCTCGATGCCGGCCCAACAACTCAATATTTACCTTGGCCATCTTGGAATTGAGCGTTCGACTCCTGATTACTATGCACTTCAGGTACTCGATACAATACTCGGGGGCGGCGCGGGATTTACAGCGCGAATACCGCAACGGCTCCGTGATGAATTGGGATTGGCGTACACCACTTTTGCCAGTATAACAGCCAGTGCCGGCGCCGACCCGGGCCGCTTTGTTTCATATATCGGGACGTCGCCTGAAAATATGAAGGCCGCCATTGAAGGTCTGGTTCATGAGATTCAGCGAATCATCAATGAGCCAGTGACTGATCAGGAGCTGCAGGACGCCAGGGACTATCTGACGGGCAGTTTCGTCTTTTCATTTGAAACCAGTTCTCAGATCGCGCGCTTTCTGGTGCACGCCGAAGTCTATGGGTTGGGATTTGATTACATCGACAAATACCCGGAATACATCCGGGCAATAACAACGTCTGATATTTCACGGGTCGCAAGACAATATCTGGATAGTGAGAACTACACCATGGTTGTCGTCGGTCCGATAGACGAAAACGGAAAGATTGCAGACTAATGGAATCCAACAAATCCATCTTCTTTGAGAACTACGGCGTCACGACGCAGGATCTGGAGTCTTACCTGGATGCGGCTCTTGAACGCGGCGGAGACTACGCCGACGTTTATTTTGAATCGAAGATCAATTACTCCATTGTTCTTGAGGAGCAGATTGTCAAGACGGCGACCAAGGCCGTCAATGTTGGTGTCGGGATCCGAGTCCTCTCGGGAGAAAAAACAGGCTATGCGTATTCCGATGATCTTGATCGTAAGAAAATTCGAAAGGCGGCACAGACAGCCGCATTCATCGCTTCCAGTTCTGCCGAAGGAGGACGTTTAGGAATCGACGCTCCCGCCCTCAATGAAAATAGTCTGTATTCGGTACAGATGCTTTCCACCGACATCGGTATCCAGCAGAAGATTGGGCTGCTGAAGGAAGCAGATCAGGCCGCGCGTGCTTTCGATCCGAGGATTTCCCAGGTAAATGCAAGCTACATCGACGAAACGAAACATGTTCTCATCGTCTCGTCTTCGGGAAGATGTGTATGGGACATTCAGCCGCTGGTGCGTCTGAATGTTTCGTGCATCGCCGAAGAAAACGGAAAACGACAATCCGGCTACCAGGGTGGCGGTGGCAGACGATCCCTCGACATTTTCACTGACGATCTCAATCCCAGAGCGATTGCACGCGAAGCTGCCCGCCAAGCCGTACTCCAATTGAATGCCGTTGAAGCGCCGGCGGGGCCAATGGAGGTTGTACTTGGAAATGGCTGGCCGGGAATTCTTTTGCATGAAGCAATTGGCCACGGCCTTGAAGCCGACTTCAATAGAAAGCAGACCTCCGCATTTTCCGGACTTATCGGACAGACCGTCGCTTCTGAACTCTGCACCGTCGTTGATGACGGAACTATCCCATTTCGGCGCGGTTCCCTGAACATCGACGATGAAGGCAATCCAACGAAGAAAACAGTGCTTATCGAGAAGGGCGTCCTTCAGGGCTACCTTCAAGATCATCTGAGTTCGAAACTCATGAAGGCTCCCCTCACGGGCAACGGGCGTCGCCAGGGATACGACAATATTCCCATCCCTCGGATGACGAATACATTCATGATGGCGGGTGAATCCGCGCCTGAGGACATTATACGTTCCGTGAAGAGGGGTCTTTATGCTGTCCATTTCGGTGGTGGGCAGGTGGATATCACCAGCGGCAAGTTCGTGTTCAGTGCCAGCGAAGCCTACCTCATCGAAGATGGCAGGGTTACGGCTCCCGTGAAAGGAGCGACATTGATTGGAGACGGCCCAACGGTTCTTCGCGAAGTCACGATGGTCGGAAACGATCTGAGGCTCGATCAGGGCGTCGGAATCTGCGGGAAGGAAGGGCAAACCGTTCCCGTCTCCGTGGGCTTACCCACGATCAAGATTCGCGAAATCACCGTCGGCGGAACTGAGAAATAATCGCGAAATGACCGAGGATTTGAAAAACACTGCCGAATATGTTGCCCGCCGCGCCGTGGCGAAAGGCGCTTCGGCGGCAGACTCCTTCATCCGCGAAGACGAGAATTTCACAGTTACCGTTCGCATGGGAGATGTGGAAACCCTCAAAGAATCCATTTCCCGGGGCCTTCGGCTCCGTGTATTCGTTGGAAAGAGGACCGCCACCTCCCAAACCTCCGATCTTTCTCCCGCTGTACTGGATTCGCTCGTCGATGAAACCGTCGAGATGGCGCGACTGACATCGGAGGATGAAAGCGGTGGCCTGCCCGAAACCACAGCCAGCGCCTCCGACCTTCCGGATCTCCAGCTTGTCGATTCGACCTGGGACAGCTTCACACCGGAACAACGCATCGATTGGGCTCGACGCGCGGAAGCTGCGGCTATGAAGGCAGACTCCAAAATCACAAATTCCGAAGGAGGCTCGTTTAGTTTCGAAAGATCCCGTACAGTGCTCGCGAACACCCGCGGGTTTCTTGGTGAGTACGAGGGAACTGGCGGATACATCGTTGCGACCCCTGTTGCCCGTTCCCCCGAGGGAATGCAACGCGACTATTGGGTTTCGGTAGCCCGATTTCGAAGCGAGCTTGAGTCTCCGGAATTGGTTGGCCAGCGTGCGGCAGGTCGCACGCTGCGGCGTTTGGGAGCACGCAAGGTGAGAACTTGCGAAGCCCCAGTAATTTTTGATCCACTGACGGCGCGGACAATTGTGAACCATGTGTTTCAAGCGTGTGCCGGCGATGCCGTATATCGACGAAGCTCCTTCCTGATCGACCAGCTTGGAAAGAAGGTAGCCGCTCCGCATTTGACGATTGTGGATGATGCCCGTCTGATTCGGGGGCTGGGTTCCAGTCCGTTCGATGACGAAGGCGTCCCGACACAAATGACGCCAATCATTGAAAACGGAGTCCTGCAGAACTATCTTCACAGTTCTTATACTGCCAGAAAGCTCAAGGCCCGCCCGACCGGAAATGGAAGCCGCACGGGATCAGGGTCGGTCAGTGTGGGACCTACGAACTTTTATCTTATGGCGGGAAAGACCAGTCCTGAAGAAATGATCGCTTCCGTGAAATCAGGGCTCTACGTATTCGAATTAATTGGTCACGGCGTGAATGCGGTTACCGGTGATTATTCCAGGGGAGTCGTCGGATTGTGGATAGAAAACGGCAGGTTTGCATATCCGGTCCAGGAAGTCACCATCGCCGGGAATCTTCGTCAAATGCTCAATGACATTGAAGTTGTCGGCAATGACCTCGCGTTTCTTGGGCCAGTTGCCGCCCCGACAATAAAGGTGCGCAACATGGTTATCAGCGGAGAGTGATATGGAACGCCGAAGCATTCTCATTATTGGGGGCGCTGTGTTCATCGCGATGGCAGTATTCGCCGGTTGGAGTCTTGGTCCAGGACGAAGCGTCAGCGGAACTTCCAATCTGACTGAAATTACAGATCCCTCCATGATCCAAAACACCATTGAACTCACACATCTGAGCATTTTGACCAGCGATACCTACGCGGGGAACATTCGTATTCGAAATATTACCGGTCTATTGAAAAACATTTCGACCATGCCCGTTCGCAAGATTGATCTCAAGATGACGTTTACGGATTACGACGGGAAAACCATTCAGGAAAGTACCCACACTGCATTTAGTCCACGAAAGAAACCACTGGATCCAGGCACGCTGTTCCGGTTCGAGGTCAATTTTGAAAACCTGCCCCGGACATGGAATTACCATGTGCCCATCACGCAAATCGTAAGCGTCGGGTATTAGATTCCCAGACTATTCCACTACAGCGATGCAGTCGATCTCCACGGCCACATCTCTTGGAAGGCGGGCAACTTCAACTGTGGCTCGAGCTGGAGCGGCTTCACGGAAGAATTCTCCGTAGACGCCGTTCATTTCTCCAAAATCGTTCATGTCTTTCAGGAATACCGTTGTTCGAACAACATTTTCCATGGCAGCCCCTCCGGAGGACAATATTGCCTGAACGTTCTGCAGGACGCGCCGGGTCTGGGATTGAATGTCTTTTGCTTCAATAAGTGAACCCGTTGCAGGATCAATAGGTATTTGCCCTGAAACAAAGAGAAGATTTCCAACTCGGATTCCCTGGGAGTAGGGTCCTATAGCCGCAGGCGCAAGAGGCGTCGCTATGACATGCTTCACAGTGTTTCCCATGGGTTTCCTTACTTGGTTTGATTCACCGTTCGTGTGGATCGAATGACTTCATACACTCCATCAATGCGGCGTATGGATGCAAGTACGCGCTCGAGATGTTTCATGTCGGGTATCTCAACCACCAGATCGATGGTTCCTCTCTCATCCGCAGTCTTTGCTTCGACGTGAACAATATTGGAGCCGACCTCTGCAACGACTGCGGCGATCTGGGCCAGTATTCCCGTGCGGTTCTCCGTAACAATCGTCAGGGGAACTGCGTAGGCTTCGGCCTGTGGTGCCACTCCAGCCCACTCGACTTCTATCTTTCTGGCAGCATCGTAGAGCAGGTTCTGAACGTTGGGACAATTCTTGGAATGGACGGCCACTCCCTTTCCTCGCGTAATGTATCCGATTATTTCTTCGCCTCGAATTGGATTGCAGCACTTGGCTCGATACACAAGAAGATCGTCAAACCCACGGACTTTAAGTTTTGCGTCAGAGCCCAGTCCAAGGACTCTTTTGACCACTGACGCAATCCTCGATTCATCCTCTGCTGGAAGAGTGTCGGCTCCATTCGGAGCAATGCGCACCAGGATCTGTTTCGCAGAAATCTTTCCATATCCAATCAGCGCAAGCAGGTCTTCGGGTTTGCTGGCTCCGTAATCAGGCAAAATGGCGGCCAGCTTTTCACCATCAAGAACGCCCCGAATGCTCATCCTGAATTTGCGGGCTTCCTTTTCAAGCATTCTCCTGCCTAATTCGATTGCCTTTTCGCCCTCTTGTTCCGTAAGCCAATGCCGGATCTTGTTCCGGGCTCGTGACGTGTTGACAACGGAAAGCCAGTCCCGGCTTGGAGTGTGGCCGGCCTGAGTGACGATCTCCACGATGTCTCCGTTTTTCAATTTGGTTTTAAACGAAACCATTCGACCGTTGATCTTTGCACCGACGCAGGTGTGACCGACTTCGGTGTGGATGGCATACGCAAAATCAATAGGAGTTGCTTCACGCGGAAGAGTAATGACGCTGCCTTTTGGCGTAAATGTGTACACCTCCTCGGGATACAAATCCACCTTCAGGGTGCTCAGAAAATCGGCGGGATCCTTCATTTCCTGCTGCCATTCCACCAGATGACGAAGCCAGGAAATACCTCGATCTTCGCGGCTGTCGGCAATGAGCTTTCCGTCCTTATATTTCCAGTGAGCAGCGATTCCTTCTTCCGCAATGCGATGCATTTCAGCGGTTCGAATCTGGACTTCAAACGGCTGGCCACCGGCAATGACAGATGTGTGAAGGGATTGATAGCCGTTTGGGCGAGGCATGGCGATGAAGTCCTTGATCCGGCCCGGGACCGGCCGCCACGTGTTGTGAATCACACCAAGTGCGGCATAACAGTTCTTAATGCTATCCGTGATAATCCTTATCGCCAGCAAATCAAACACCTGATCGATCGTGATTCTCTGCTTCTTCAGCTTGACGTGAATGGAATACAGCCGCTTCACCCGTGATTCGATACGGCACGGGATCCCGTGTTCCTTCATCTGTTCTTCGACCAGCTTCGTGACTTCCGCAAGGAATGCCTCATGCGTCTTGCGCTTTCGTTCCACGATGTCTTTGAGTTCCTGGTAGGACTTCGCGTCGAGATAACTGAAGGCGAGGTCTTCCAGTTCCCCCCTCACTTTCCCCATTCCCAGGCGGTTGGCGAGCGGCCCATAGATCTCCATCGTTTCACGGGCGATGGCATCACGACGCTCGGCCGACAGGTACTCCAGGGTTCGCATGTTGTGAATGCGATCGGCGAACTTCACCATGATGACGCGAATATCGTCCGTCATGGCGAGCAGCATTTTGCGGAAATTCTCGGCCTGCTTGGCTTCCTTCGAAGTGAACTGAATCTGACTGATCTTGGTCACGCCGTCGACGATGTGCGCGACTTCGGGCCCGAATATAGACTCCACGTCTTCAAGCGATACCAGAGTGTCTTCCACGACATCGTGAAGCAGCCCAACGCTGACAGTGACGGCATCCATTTTCATTTCGGCCAGAATATTGGCAACTTCCAGCGGGTGCGTCAGATAGGCTTCGCCGGATGCGCGAACCTGTCCCTTGTGCTCTTTGGCAGAGAAAATGTAGGCGCGACGAATCAGGTCGAGGTTGTCCTGAGGATGGTGCTTACCTACTTTGGCGAGAATGTCCTCAAGGCGAATCATCGTCCGTCAATTATAGAGTGTGTGGAGAAATGCCGCGGAAATAGAAAAAGGCCCCCGGAATTTCTTCCGAAGGCCCTTTTTGGGGAACGCCGAACTACTTGTCCAGCTCGATTCCTCCGGGTCCTGACTTCTTTTCAGCATTCTTCTTTCGAACTGCCAATGCCCGGTCTGACCAGTCGTTGGCCTTGGCTATCAAAGCTTTGGATTCGCTCATCATTTGCTGTTGGGCATTCTTGTCTTTCGTGGCCTTGACCTTGTCGTCAACCATAAGGGCCTTTTCCCGAAGGAGCAGGTTCTGATACCAAAGCGTGTCCTCGTAGTCGGGGTTGATCGCCATGGCCTTATCGAGATACTGCATGCCTTCTTCGATCAGCGTGCTTTTCTCTTCGGGCGAAAGCTTGGATTCCGTGTTGTGCACAATGATCCAATCCACCGAGCCCACTGCGTAAAATGGAATGTGGTTTTGGGGATCCACCTGAGCATTCTTCATATACGCTTCGCGAGCTTTGTCGTACTGGTCGTTGTTCTGGTAAATGCTCGCGATCCCGGCCAGGGCAGTCGCGTTTTTAGGGTCCTTATCGAGAACCTTCTGGAAGGTCTCAACGGCTAGACCTGCAATCTTCTGATTCTCTTCAGAAGGCGAATGGGGAAGGAACTGTTGGGCGTATCCCGTCGCCAGGTACAGTTCCGCGTCCTTCAGTTCCGGATCCAGTTCAATCGCTTTCTTGAAATGATCAATTGCGAGGTCAAACTTCTGAGCCTTGAACGCCTGCACTCCCTTGTTCAGGTTGTCTCTGGCCTGGAGTTTCTGAACCATCTGACAGCTTGCCAGGCTGAGTGAAAGGACCACCAGAACAGTGAACGTTAGAAGTTTCTTTGTCATAGTTCCAGCCTCCTTTACTTCGATGCGCCCGTGATTGCCTCAGTCATCAGGCCTATCTTATCGACTCCACTCCCCTTCGCGACGTCGATAACCTGAATGACATCATCGAAGATCAGTTCAGAGTCCCCGCTGATGAACGCTGTTCGATCATTGCGAGTTCTAAAGATATCCAGCAATCGTGGACCGAGATCACGCATTTCAACAACATCCTGGTTGATTTTGATGATCTTGTTTTTCTGAGCATCAAAGGCAACGCTGAGGATGACTGTTCGGTTTGCTGCATCGGGCGGCGGGGGCGGAGTTCCCGGAGGCGGGGGCTGGGGAACTGCGGCATCCAGGCCCTTCGGCGTCAATGGAGTGATCGTCATGAAAATTACCAGGAGGACCAGGAGCACATCGATCAGCGGAGTGATATTGATGTCTCCCTTGGTCGTTAACTTTTTTCTCTTACCTTTCATCAGGTATCTCCTACTTTCTGACCTCTTCGTCCAGTTTCTCCGACAACAAGCCGACTCGGTCCACACCCGCAGTCCGGATTGCGTCGACAACCTTCACGACGTCACCGTAGTTGGCGCGAGCATCGGCCTTGACGTAAACCGTTTTGTCGCCTTCGCGCCCCTGCAGCAGATCAGTAACCTTCTGCGCCAGATCGTCAACAACAATGCGCTCCGTACCCAGATAGAACTTGCCATCGCGAGCGATCCCCACTCGAATCGCATCGTCCTTGTCGGCATCCGACATTTCGAGTGGATTCTTCGTTCTGGGCAGATCGACCGGTGCACCTTTCTGCAACATCGGCGTGACCACCATAAATATGATGAGCATGACGAGCATCACGTCCGCCATCGGAGTTACGTTAATATCGGCGTTGACCGCTCCCCGGTCTCCGCCTCCTCCCATTCCCATGGCTACTTCTTGCCTTTCTGCTTGACGAAGTAATCGAGCAGCTCGGACGAGGAGTTGGTCATTTCGATGCCGAATGCCTCAACCTTGCCCGTAAAAATGTTGTACGCCCACACGGCCGGCACCGCGACGAAAAGTCCAAATGCCGTGGTGACGAGCGCTTCGGAAATACCACCGGCGACGGAGGAGAGACCGGCGCTCTTTGCCGATGCCATGCCCTTGAACGCGTTGATGATTCCTACCGTTGTTCCAAACAGTCCCACAAACGGTGCCGTTGCACCAATTGTGGCAAGGCCCGAGAGACCGCGCTTCAATTCGGCATTAACGATTGCTTCAGCACGCTCGCAGGCGCGTCGAGAAGATTCGATTTGTTCGCCCGCAAGTTCCTGCGAAACGCCATGTGCGCGGAACTCCTGCAGTCCGGCTTCTACTACCTTTGCAAGGTGGCTGCGCTTGTTCTGTTCGGCAACGCTGATCGCTTCCTCGATCTTGCCCTCACGCAGGCAACCGGCAACCGAGGGTGCAAACTCGCGGGACTGTTTGCGAGCCTGACCGAATGCCAGGAAGCGGTCAATCATGACACCAATGGACCACGCCGACATGATCGCCAGAATCGCAACCACGCCTTTTGCCATAAGTCCCATGTTGTTCCACATCGTGATCAGATCGAATCCGACCGCCTCCTGCAGGAACATCATTCCCAATAAATTCAGCTTCAAAGAAAGCATAAAATCCGATTCCTCCTAAATGTTACGAATCCCAAAATTGCTCGGACTCAACGGCCAAGCGTAAAGTTAACTGTAATAGTTGTAATGACTTCTACCGGCTCTTTGTTCAAAAGTGTCGGCTTGTATTTCCATGTCCGCACCGTGTCCAATACGCCTGTGAGCAGCAATGGGTTACTTGAAGAAATCACTTTCAGATCCTTGATCGTTCCATCTTCAGCAATTGTCGCGGACAAGATCACGACACCTTCAATACGTGCGGTTCTCGCGAGCGACGGATATGTTGGATTTGGGTGAAAGATCAAATTGCCCGCCTGAACATCTCCACCCACGCGAATGGGGTCTGGACGTTTCGCTGGCGGCGGCGGAGGCGGTGGCGGCGGCGGAGGCGGTGGCGGTGCGCCAGCCGCAGGAGGAGGCGCAGCGCCCAAGCCGGGAATACCTCCAACGACACCACCTGGAACTCCACCCGGAACTCCTCCAACCACCCCAACGGCGGCTCCGGAAGTCTCCGGCGCGTCCACGATTTTGGCAATTTCCCTGGGGACTTCCACCGGTGCAATAAATGCAGTGGGGTCCAGCTGAACGACCTTCGGAGCGACAGGCTTTGCTATCGCGGCGGCGGGCGGCGGTGGTGGAGCAGCTGGCGGCGGAGGCGGAGGTGCTACCAGGAATGACGTGAGCTTCGCACCCTCAATCTGTTCGGTAAAAATCAGCGGGACGACAATTAGAACGAGAACCAGGACAATATGCACAATCGCCGAAACGAAGACAGTACTGCCCTTTTTCGTCTTAATCTTTCCAGCGGATTCGACCAATGAATCCTCGAACATATCTCTACCTCCCTATCCAGTCTTGCAGGAAACCAATCCCCAAACCATGACTTGCAGCAGTCCGGCTAAGGCTCAATCCGCTAAAACGGGAGGGAGACTTATATCAGCGCCTGACTGCGCCCGTCAATCTTCATTCAGGGTGCCCTTTAGGACCTTTTCCTGAATTTTCCCCAAATCTCTTCCGGCCTTCTCCCGTACTTCTTTCGTTCTACCGCGCCTTTGCTGTCCGCGGCGCCTTTGTGGCTAGAGCGGGTGCCGCGTTGCCCTGTCCTCGCAGCTTCGTATAAATCAATACCAGTGGGGACGCCACGGCAATTGAGGAGTAAGTACCTACAATAATTCCAATCACCATCGCGAAGGCAAAATTGTTAATAATTTCGCCTCCAAATAAGAACAGAGCCAATACCGTCAGAAACGTCAAACCAGACGTCAAGATCGTCCGACTCAGGGTCTGGTTGATGCTGTCGTTCAGGATGCTCTCCAAATCGTCGCGACGGCGTATCTTCAAATTCTCGCGAACACGATCAAAAACCACGATGGTGTCGTTTACCGAGTATCCGACCAGCGTTAGCAACGCGGCGATCACCGTTAGATTGATCTCCTTGTTGAATAGAGAAAAAATTCCCAGCGTCACGAGCGTGTCGTGGAAGACGGCAAAAACCGCCGCCGCACCGTAAATCCATTCGAATCGGAACGCAATGTAAACCAGGATTCCTCCCAGTGCGTACAGCGTCGCCATTACCGCCTGGCGCCGCAGGTCGCCGCCAACACTGGGTCCCACGGATTCAGAACTCAGGACTTCAGATTTTCCGGCGCCGAATCCTGCGTCCAGTGCAGCTGTAACCACTTTTCGACCCTGTGTGGTTTCGGCGTCACTTACGGTTTCTCCACCGTATTCAATCTGGAAATTACCCTGGAAATTTCCGGCAGGGTCTCGCAATTCCTGAATCTGGCTGCGGGTGGCGCCGCCCTTCTCGAGCGCCTGACGGATCTTGTCGACATCCGGAACAGGGTCGTTGAAATGGACCTTCATTGTCGTTCCACCTCTGAAATCGACGCCATATTGGAATTTGCCCTTTTGAATCAATGAAATCATTCCAATAACCAGAAGCACTATCGAGATTGCGAAGAACAGCTGCCGCTTCCCAATCCAGTCCACCTTTATGCCGTTGAACAATTCGATCATTTCAAGTTACCTAGTGTTAGACACCAAACGCCGTTGCTTGTTCCGTGTTTGTGTTGGTCAGATGCTGATGCTTTCACCAACCTCTTTGCGTGCCAGCACAATCTCAAAGAGCGTCCGTGAAACAAATACTGCGGTAAACATATTGGAAACCAAGCCGATAACGAGGGTTACCGCGAATCCCTTAACCGGGCCGGTCCCAAACAAAAACAGAAAGGTCGCCGAAATCAGCGCCGCAAGGTGAGTATCGACGAGCGTAACAAAAACTCGGTTGAAGCTGGTCAACACGGCGGATGCCGCGTTCTTGCCCGCCCGCATTTCTTCGCGAATACGCTCAAATATCAGAACATTCGAGTCGATACCCACGCCGATTGTCAATATGACGCCCGCAATTCCGGGCAGGGTCAAAGTAGCTCCGAGATAAGCCATTGCCCCCAGAAGCACGACGAGATTCAAAAACATCGCAATCGCGGCATTGATACCGGAGGCCCTGTAATAAATCAGGACAAACGCGAGCACTGCTCCTAATGCAACAAGCGATGCGGTGATCCCTGCCTTGATCGAATCGGCGCCCAGCGTGGCGCCGACGATAGTTTCTTCGTCGATGGAAATCGATGCCGGCAACGCGCCGGATCGTAGTTTCAAAGCAAGGTCATCGGCGTCCTTTTGCGTGAAACTTCCAGTAATCTGGCCCTGATCCGTAATCCGTTCATGAAGTACAGGAGCCGACTGCACACGGTTGTCCAAAATGATGGCCAGCAACTTGCCGACGTTCCTTTCCGTAATGCTTCCAAACTTTTTTGCACCATCCGTATTCAAACTGAAGCTGATCGCGGGACGCCCATTGTTTGGATCTCTGGAGACGTAAGCATTTTTCAGGTCGCGGCCCGTGATGCCGCCGCTTTTGCGAACGACATAAAACAAGGGGCTGCCGTCGGCTGAGCGTTCGATGGATGGAAGCGCCTCAAGATCAGCGGGTAGCACCCCGCCGTAGGACTGCTTCGCCGCCTCCTCGCTTGGAAATGAGCCTGCGCCATCGACGATCTTCAGCTCCAGCAGAGCTGTGGATTGAATGATGTCTTCAACGCGCGCAGGATCTTTCACTCCCGGGAACTGGATCAGAATCTGATCCGAAGTTGTCGCACCCCGCCGCTGGATTGTAGGTTCCGTCACGCCAAGCGCATTGATCCGATTGCTAATGGTGCTGATGGCCTGATCCACGGATTGCTGTCTGTATGTTGCGGCCTGGATCTGTTTCAATTGGAGCAGGTACGTACCACCCGTCGAAGATGTGACATCCCATTCCGGATGCACCTCGGTGATGATTCTCCGGAAGTCCGTGTTTTTCGATGGATCCACCCCGGTCGCAGTGAACTGGTCGTCCTGCGTACGCGTCATCTCGCCAACGGTGATGTTTTCCTTCTGAAGCTGTGCGCGCAGGCTTTCGATCGTCTGATCCGTCTCGGCGCGGATGGCATCGCTTGTTTTCACCCGTAAAACCAGCTGTATTCCACCCTGCAAATCCAGACCCAGATTGATCCGCTGTCTCATGTTTGCGATGCTCGGCGGAAATCCCGAAAACAAATATACGGAAAGAAGGGTGAGGGCCAGTATGACGATCAGTCGCGTACGTATTCTTTTGCTCATAATTCTTTACTCTTCTTCCGGATTCTGGAGAGCCGTGACCGAATTTTTCGACATCTCGACTTTAACGTTTTCCGCGATCCGGACCTGGATCCGATCGTTTTTCAAGCCCATGACTGTACCGTAAATACCGCTAACCGTGACGATCTTGTCGCCGACTTTGAGGTTGTCGATCATCTGCTGGAGCTTCTTCTGCCGCGTGGTTCCGGGCCGGATCAGGACGAAATAGAAGATGATGAAAATAAAAACAAATGGGACGATCTGTGCGATCTGCTGTGAAGACAATTTTTCAACCTCATTCTTCCATTGCAGACGAGGGCCGGCGTCGGGTATCAGCCAGCAACTCGTCATAACGGTGAAACTCGATAAACTGCCTTATTCGACGCATGGTGTCAAGGTAGAAGTAGATGTTGTGCATTGTGTTCAACACGGAAGACAGGATCTCATTCGCCATAAAAAGGTGCCGCAGGTACGCCCTGGAATAGGTCGTACAAACCGGGCAAAGACAGGATTCATCGATTGGAGCGGGATCGTCCTTGTACCGGGCATTCTTAATCACAATGTGCCCGTCCCTGGTAAACAACGATCCGTTCCGGGCGTGCCGAGTCGGCATCACACAGTCGAACATGTCGATTCCCAGCGCCACGCACTCGATAAGGTTGGCCGGAGTACCCACTCCCATCAGATAACGCGGCCGGTCTTCAGGAAGCCATGGCTCCAGACGCTCGATCACCTCATACATCACCGGATTCGGTTCTCCCACCGCCAGGCCACCAATGGCATAGCCGGGGAAACCGCGATTCACCAGATGCTCGGCACTTTGCTGACGCAAATCGGCGTAGATACCGCCCTGCACAATTCCAAAGAGAGACTGACTGTCTGGCGCTACCTTCTGGAAATGAGCGTGACACCGATCCGCCCACACCATTGATCGTTTCATCGATGCCAGGGCGGCGGAATGGTCTGCCGGGTACGCCAGACAATCGTCGAGTGCCATCATGATGTCGGATCCAAGGGCTTTCTGAATATCCACCGCTCCTTCGGGACTCAGGAAGTGCGTACTCCCGTCAAGATGACATCGAAAACTCACTCCATCTTCAGTGATATCCCGCAAGGTGCTCAGGCTGAACACCTGGTACCCGCCGCTGTCGGTGAGTATTGGGCGGTCCCATCCCATGAATTGATGGAGTCCTCCCAGCCTCGCAACAGATTCATGGCCAGGTCTCAACATCAAATGGTAGGAGTTGCAGAGCAGAATCTCGACTGAAAGCAAGCGGAGTTGATCCGGCGTCATCGCCTTCACAGTGGCCTGAGTTCCCACCGGCATGAAGACGGGCGTCTCCACGATGCCATGTGCCAGGTGGAGCCTGCCCCGTCTTGCTCGCGTGCGGGAATCTTTGGTAAGCAGTTCAAACTTCATCAGACCAGATGACAGGCAACTTGACGTCCACTTTCCAAAGGCCGAAGTGGCGGCTCTTCAATGCGGCAGCGATCGATGGCGATTGGGCAGCGAGGATGAAAGCGGCACCCCGATGGCGGGTTAATGGGTGTCGGGACATCGCCTTTCAATACAATTCGCTGTTTCCTGGCGGCGGGATCGGGCACCGGCACAGCACTCAGTAGTGCCTGGGTATAGGGGTGTTTCGGATTCACGCAGATTTGCTGGCTCGTTCCAACTTCTACCAGTTTACCCACATACATCACCCCGATTCGCGTGGATATGTGTTCGATCACAGGAATTGCATGTGAAATAAAAAGGTACGTCAGACCGAACTGGCTTTGAAGGTCCGCCAGGAGATTGATGATCTGCGATTGGATAGACACATCCAATGCCGATACCGGTTCATCCGCGACAATCAATTTCGGCCGCAACGCGAGCGCTCTCGCAATGCCAATACGTTGCCGCTGCCCCCCGCTGAACTCGTGTGGATACCGGCTCATTACGGAAGGCTCCAGACCAACGGTTTTCAGCAGTTCTGAGACGCGGTCGTCGCGGTCCGACCCATTTGCGATGCCGTGTATGGCGAATGGTTCTCCAACGATCGACCGGATGGTCATTCTGGGATTGAGAGACGCATATGGATCCTGAAAAATGATCTGCATGTCGCGTCGAAGAACGCGGAGTGCGGTGGATCCCAGCTGAAGCATATCGGCGCCCTCAAACCGGATCTCTCCAGAATCCGGTTCGATCAGCCTCAGTACTGCACGACCTGTTGTCGTCTTTCCGCATCCCGACTCTCCGACCAGGCCGAAGGTTTCTCCCTTGTCGATCGTAAAGCTGACGTCGTCGAGGGCTTTTACATAGGCTACGACTCGTGAGAGTGCTCCTCGCCGAACGGGAAAGTACTTCTTCAGATTGCGGACTTCCAGGAGCGCTTGACGGGGTTCAGGCATGGATACAGCGAACCTCCTGATTTGCAGTCACTGGCGCCAGGGGAATTTCGGAAATGGAACATTCCGGTGTCCTCTTCTCGCATCGTGGAGCAAAGGCGCAGCCCGCGGGCAAGTGCAGCAGGTTCGGAACCATGCCTTCAATCACATCCAGACGCACCTTTCTAGCGAGGCTGGATCCCAGTTTTGGAATCGAATGAAGCAGTCCCTGTGTATAAGGATGCTTTGCGTTGTGAAACACATCCATCACCGGCCCAATCTCGACAATCTTTCCGGCGTACATCACCGCGACGTTTTCCGCGACCTCGGCAATCACTCCCAGATCGTGAGAAATCAAAATCATCGAAAGATTGTACTGATGCCTCAGGCTGTCCAATAACTCCAGGATCTGCGCCTGGATGGTTACGTCGAGCGCCGTTGTCGGTTCATCCGCGATCAACAATGTGGGACGGCAGACCAGCGCCATGGCAATCATGATGCGTTGCCGCATTCCACCGGAAAGATGATGCGGGTAGTCCTTCGCCCGCTTTTCCGGATCAGGAATGGATACCGAACGCATGGATTCCACCGCACGGTCCCAGGCTTCCTTTCGAGACACACTTTCGTGGGCCACAACGGCCTCGGCAATCTGAAAACCCACTTCCAGTACCGGATTGAGCGCGGTCATCGGTTCCTGAAACACCATGGAAATCTGCGATCCGCGAACGCGGCGCATTTCAACCTCGCTGAAACCCAGCAGGTCCTGGCCATTGAGCAGAACCTGGCCACCAACCACACGGCCGGGGGGACTCACCAGACGCGTGATCGACATCGCTGTGACGCTCTTGCCGCAACCACTTTCACCGACAAGGCCAAGAG
>Ga0184628_10000394_pt1 | contig 23902 bp, 18 predicted proteins | sample PLM4_5_b1_FD_133149 | JGI IMG/M metagenome (GOLD analysis project Ga0184628, IMG submission 133149) | Groundwater sediment microbial communities from an aquifer in East River, Colorado, USA - PLM4_5_b1 | ecosystem: Environmental > Terrestrial > Soil > Riparian zone | place: USA: East River... | reverse complement strand
TCATATTCCGTGTCGAACCCGTGATGAGCGGCGACGGGCACCGTCATGCACAGTCCCAGGGCGGCAATGAGGATTCCGAGGGTCGTTCGCATACAGATCCTCCTGACTCACTTCTGAACGGGGCCGCCGGCGATCCCGGTCTGATTCGCGTTGTCCTTGCCCAGATAGCCACCTGCGATACCAATCTGGTTGTTCTCGGCGCAGATGTATTCCATGAGATCGATGCCCGGCTTGACGACACGCGCCACGAAGCGCAGTTCGACCGGCTTGGTGAAGGCGCCCGGATCGTCGATCGTGAAGTCATTCACCAGTGTGCCGTAGCTGAGGCGCGTCCAGCGCTCGATCGTGTGCAGCTTCTCGGTGTGCGGCGTGCCTACGGCGTCGAACCAGAATTTGTCGTTGTAGCCGACGGTGTCGATCACCAGCGTGTCGCCGTCCCACGTCCCAATCGAGTGTCCCCACCAGGTGGGAATCAGCGTGTCCGGATTCGGGTGCTTGCGGCCGTCCATGTAGACCACGCGATGAGCGCCCGCGTCGCCTGTCTCGTGCAGGACGTAGATGTGGTCCAGGCCTTTCGATGTGTACCCCATGACGAACTTCCACGGATAGGGGTTGGAGCGGGGCACGCTCATCGGCAGGCAATAGATGTACGGCTCGCCGTAGATGGCCTTCGCGCGTTCGGCCTTCAGCGTTTTGGCCCACGGCAGCAGCAGCGCGTCGAGTTCGCCTTTCTTGAGGTTGCCGTCGCTTTCCATGTCGCCGTCCGAGCCGCCGCCTTCCCAGGGCCCGGTCAGGTCGGGATGACCGTCGGGCAGGCGGGGTACCGGACCGTTCATCGCCGGATCGTTGAACGAGATGGAGTCGCGATACGCCGGCCCCCGATTGACCTGCACGACAGGCTTACCGCGGAACTGGCCGACCACCACCTGCTGCGGTCCCCCTCGGCCGCCTTGCGGCGCGGCACCCTGGGCGGCGGCCTGGCCGGCGGCCGGACCTGCCCCCTGGCCCCGCTGCTGCGCGTGCGAGTGGACCAAGAGAAAGAACGTCAGCGCGAGCGCCATTCCGAAGACGGCTGGAATCTGCTTCACGGTGGCACCTCCTCCCCTGCAGGCTGGTATGTAACACGGCTGGCGCACCCATGACGAGGGGCTAAAAATACTTGGTTTGGAGGTCGCGTCGAGCGTAGTCTCATCGCGGTCCAGGTTATGGTGACGGAAAGACGCTGGCTGTCGGCCGGATTAATCGCGGCCTTGATCGCGCTGGGCGCCGGGCGCGTGGACACCCAGGACGCCCAGCAGCCGACCAACGACGCCCCCAACCTGTACAGGAGCACCGACAAGTGGGGGAAGCTGCCGCCGGGTCGGACGTGGGGCGCGCTGAACGCGGTCGGGATCGATCGTGACGGTGAATCCGTGTGGGTGGCCGACCGATGCGGTTCCAACCCCGAGACGCCGCCGGGCGCGTCTCCGTTCCAGTACGACAGTTGTGCGGGATCGTCGCTGGCGCCCGTGATGAAGTTCGACAAGGACGGCAATCTCGTACGGAGCTTCGGCGCGGGGATGTTCGTCTTCCCCCACAAGGTCTACGTGGACCGGGACGGGAACATCTGGGTCGCCGACCAGCGCGGCCCGAATCCCCGCGAGGCCGCGAAGGTTCCGAACGAGAAGAAAGGGCACACCGTCGTCAAGTTCAGTCCCGAAGGCCGGATACTGCTGACACTCGGCACACCGGGCGTGGCGGGAAACCCGCCCGACGAGTTGACCGAACCGACCAGCATCGTGATGGCGCCCAACGGGACCGTCTACATCTCCGAGGGGCATACGCAGGGCGAGAACTCGCCGGCGACGACGGTGTCGCGCATCTCGATGTTCACGAAGGACGGCAAGTACATTCGATCGTTCGGCAAGTACGGCACGGCTCCCGGCGAGTTCCACGGCGCGCACGATCTGGCCATGGATGCACAGGGACGATTGTTCGTGGCGGATCGCGGCAACATGCGCGTGCAGATCCTCGATCAGAACGGGGGCTTCATCGCCGAGTGGAAACAGTTCAGCCGGCCAAGTGGTGTCTACATTCGAAACGACGTGCTGTATGTGGCAGACTCCGAATCCAACGGCGTGGCACCCCATCCCGGGTGGAAGCGCGGCATCCGAATCGGCTCCGTGAAGGACGGGAAGGTCGTCGCCTTCATTCCCGACCCTCGCGAACTGATGGGCACGAGTGCGGCCGAGGGCGTGGCCGTCGATACGAAGGGTAATGTGTACGGTGGCGAGGTTGGCCCGCAACAGGTGGCTCGGCACGCCAGGCCGTAGACGCCGATGACGTGGTGAACGGAGGAGGCCGCATGAAGCGAATAGTTCGTCGGTGGGGATTGGGCATCGCGGGGCTCGCGGGGCTGCTCGTCTGGGCAACGCTGCCGCTCGCCGGCCAGTCCGGCGCGAGGAGCGGTGAGTGGAGGACGTACGCCGCCGATCTCGCGAACACCCGGTACTCGCCGCTCGATCAGATCAACGCCAGCAACTTCAGCAAGATGGAGGTCGCCTGGCGATTCAAGACCGACAACCTGGGCCCGAGGCCCGAGTTCAACTTCGAGTCCACGCCGCTGATGGCGGGCGGCGTCCTCTATTCGACCGCGGGTACCCGGCGTGCCGTCGTCGCGCTCGACGCCGCCACGGGGGAGCTGCTGTGGGTGCACAGCGAACGCGAAGGGGCGCGCGGCGCAGAGGCGCCTCGTCAGCTCTCGGGTCGCGGTCTCTCGTACTGGACCGACGGCCGCGACGAGCGGATTCTCTACGTCACGCCAGGTTACCGGCTCGTCGCGCTCAATGCGAAGACCGGTCTTCCGATCCCGGGCTTCGGTAAAGATGGCGTCGTCGATCTGAAGCTCGAAAATGATCAGGCCGTCGATCCCGTCACGGGCCAGCTCGGCCTGCATGCCGCGCCGATCGTCGCCGGCAATACCGTGATCATCGGCGCCGCAAGCATGTCCGGCAGCGTGCCGCGCAGCATGATCAACGACAAGGGCTACATCCGCGGGTACGACGTCAAGACGGGCAAACGGCTGTGGATCTTCCACACGATTCCGGAAGCGGGTGAGTTCGGCAGCAACACCTGGGAGAAGGACTCCGCGTCGTACACCGGCAACGCGGGCGTCTGGGGCCAGATGTCGATCGACGAAGAGCTGGGGCTTGTGTATCTGCCGGTCGAGCTGCCGACGGGCGACTACTATGGCGGACATCACCCGGGCAACAACCTGTTCGGCGAGAGCATCGTCGCGCTCGACCTGAAGACCGGGCAGCGCAAGTGGCACTTCCAGCTCGTGCACCACGGGATCTGGGACTTCGACATCCCGTGCGCGCCGATTCTGGCCGACATCACGATCAACGGCCGAACGGTCAAGGCGCTCGCGCAGCCGACCAAGCAGGCCTTCCTCTACGTGTTCGATCGCGCAACCGGTCAGCCGATCTGGCCGATCGAAGAACGGCCGGTCGAAAAGGGCGACGTGCCCGGCGAATGGTATTCGCCGACGCAGCCGTTCCCGCTCGATGCGCACGGTAAACCGTTCGCGTACGATCGCAATGGGTTCACGCTCGACGATCTGATCGACTTCACGCCCGAGCTGCGCGCGGAAGGCGAAAAAGTGATCTCGAAATACAAGATAGGGCCCATCTTCACGCCGCCGGTTGTGAGCAAGGTCGAAGGTCCGCTCGGCACGCTGCAGCTGGCGATCAATCAGGGGGGAACGGTCTGGGCGGGTGGGTCCTACGATCCCGAGACCCACATCATGTACGTGTATTCGCGCAGGTCGCCGGGGGTGCTTGGCCTCGTCAAACCGGATCCCACGAAGAACGACATGAACTACGTGCAGGGGAGCGCGCTCACCGGCGCGCGGTCCACGAACCCCATGGGCGCGGCCCCCGGGCGCCCGACGATCCTTGTCGCGCCCCCGGCGCCGAATGCGCCTGCGGCCGCCGAAGGGGGAGGGGGAGGCGGTGGCGGCGGCGAGGGTGGTGGAGCCATCCCCACCGTTCGGGGTTTGCCGATCATGAAGCCGCCGTACGGCAGCATCAGCGCGATCAGCCTGGATAAAGGCGAGGTCCTCTGGCAGATCGCACACGGCGACACGCCCGACAACGTGCGGAACAACCCGGCGCTGCAGGGGCTCACCATCCCGCGCACGGGCCAGGCGGGGATCATCGGAACGCTCGTGACCAAGACACTGCTCATCGCGGGCGAGGCACAGGCGACAACAGCGGGCCACGCGCGCGGCGCGCTCTTGCGGGCGTACGACAAGGCGACCGGCAAGGACGCCGGCGGCGTGCTCATGCCGGCGCAGCAGACCGGCTCGCCGATGACCTACCTGCTCAACGGCAAGCAGTACATCGTCATCGCGATCGGCGGCGGGAACTATCCGGGCGAGCTGCTCGCGTTCCGCCTGCCCAGCTAGCTGACGGAACTTGGAAGCAACAGAGGTCGAGACTAATCGAGTGATTCTGTGGAGGAATCGATGAAGCGACTTCGATGTGCCGGGAGGATCGCGGTCGCGGTTTGGGCCTGTTCAGGCGTTGTGGCTGCGCAGCACGGCACCACGGACGGGCAGTGGCGCAGCTACAACGGCGACTCGGGCAGCACGAAGTACGCACCGCTCGATCAGATCAACAAGAACAACGTGACGAGCCTCCGAGTCCTGTGGCGGCGTCCTGCGGTTGATGCCACGTTGACCGCGAAGGATTCCACGCTTCGCGTCCCGCCAAACTTTCGTGCGACGCCGCTCATGGTCAACGGAGTCCTGTACGCTCCGGACGGCGTCGGCTTGGCCGAGGCCTTCGACCCGTCGACTGGAGAGACGCGTTGGGTGCAAGAGCCATTCGCGCCCAACGAGCTGGCGGGCGATAGCACGCGCGGTCTCGCGTACTGGAGCGACGGCCGCGACGAACGAATTCTCGTGCAGCGCGGTGAGTACCTGTACGCGCTGAACGCGAAGACCGGCAAGGGCTACTCCGACTTCGGCGACAGCGGCCGTGTCAATCTGTCACGCGGCCTCGGCCCGCTGATGACGAAGTACTACTGGACCGGCGCGCCGCTCGTGATTCATGACGTGGTCATCATCGGCGCGTCGATGACCGACTCTCCCGGCAGCAAGGATCAACCTCGCGGGGACGTGCGCGCGTTCGACGTGCGCACGGGGGCGCTGCGATGGCAGTTCCACGTGATTCCCCAGGCGGGGGAATTCGGCGTGAACACGTGGGAGAACGAGTCCTGGAAATATACCGGCCAGGCCCCGGTGTGGGCGCTCTTCAGCGCCGACGAAGAGCTGGGTTACGTGTACATGCCGGTCACGTCGCCGACGAGCGACATGTACGGCGGTCACCGCCTTGGCGACAACCTCTTCGGCCAGAGCCTGGTCTGCGTCAAGGCCGACACCGGAGAGCGCGTGTGGCACTTTCAGCTGACCCACCACGATCTGTGGGACTACGATCCGCCGGCAGCCCCGGTTCTCGCCGACATCCGTGTCGATGGCCGGCCGATCAAAGCCGTCGTCCAGGTGACGAAGCAGGGCTTTGCCTATGTCTTCGACCGCGTCACGGGCAAACCCGTGTGGCCGATCGAAGAACGGCCGGTTCCGCAGTCGACGACGCCCGGGGAGCGAACGTCACGGACTCAGCCGTTTCCGACCAAGCCGGCGGCATTCGATCGTCAAGGCTCGACTGTCGACAACTTGATCGACTTTACGCCAGAGCTTCGTCAGCAAGCCCTGGCGATCGCCAAACAGTACGTGACCGGTCCGCTGTTCACACCGCCGTCGATTCGAGGGACGGGCCCGAATGACACGAAGGGCACGATCCAGCTTCCGGGTTCGGTGGGTGGCGCGGACTGGCAGGGCGCGGCGTTCGATCCGGAGACCGGACTGCTGTACGTTCCCTCGATCACGACGCCGTTTGTCGCGGACTTGCTGCCCGGCGATCCGGCCAAGACGAACCTGACGTACACCAGGGGGACGAGGGAATGGATTGGCGGACCGCAAGGGCTGCCGCTCTTCAAGCCGCCATACGGTCGGATCACCGCGATCGATCTCAATCGCGGCGAGCATCGCTGGATGGTGGTCAATGGCGATGGCCCCCGCAATCATCCCGCGATCAAGCATCTCAACCTTCCCCCGCTCGGCAATCCAGGACGCTCGGCGCCGCTCGTCACCAAAACGTTGTTGTTCATCGGCGAAGGATCGCTGGCCATGGCGGCGGGCAACGTAGCCCGTTTGTCAGCCGGCATGCCGATCGACATCTCGCCTGGCTACGGAGGGAACGGTTTCAAGGCGCTGGACAAGGCGACGGGTGCCACGTTGTGGCGTACAGAACTTCCGGCCGGGACGACAGGTGCACCGATCACCTACACGTACCAAGGCAAGCAGTACGTGGTCGTGGCCGTGGGGGATGAGGGACACGCCGCGGAATGGGTCGCGTTTGGTTTGCCGTGATTGCACGAGCGGCCAATCCGGTGTTTTTCCGCGAGGCGAAGATCGAGTGTTTCCGCTAGGCAGTCGGCGGTCGGCCGTTGGTGGCTGGTGCTGATTTCTCTGTTCGCAGGGGAGGCGAGATGCGAGGCATTGCATGTGTCCTGCTGGCGCTGACGGCATCGTTCGTAACGGACGTGCGAGCCGACGACAGCGACCGGCTGCTCACGGTCGATCACTATGTGCGCGTGACCTCGACGGTGCCAGTCATCGCAGGTCAGCCCGCGCAGCTCTACGTACGCGAACGTGTGGCCGCAGGCACGGCGCTCCGCGGCGCCTCGTTCGCCAATCGCGTCGTCCTCTTCGTCCACGGCGCGGGAACGCCGGCAGAGGTCGCCTTCGACGTCCCGTACCAGGACTACAGCTGGATGGCGTTTCTCGCGCGTGCGGGATTCGACGTTTTTTCCATGGACACGACTGGGTACGGGCGGTCGACGCGTCCGGCACCGATGAACGACCCGTGCAACCTGGCCAAGGACGCGCAGGCGTCGTACGTCGCGTCGCCGTGCACGGCGAGCTATCCGCACGCGCTGACGACGATCGCATCGGACTGGGATGACATCAACGCCGTCGTGGACTACGTGCGCGGCCTGCGGCACGTCGAGCGCGTGGATCTGATCGGGTGGTCGCAGGGCGGGCCTCGCGCCGGCGGCTATGCGGGTCAGCATCCTGACAAAGTACGGCGGCTGGTATTTCTCGCTCCGGCCTATAACCGCGCCTCAACGGCAGGTCCGCCCGGACCGATTCCGGTGGCTGGCGTGCCGATGAACACGCAGTCGCGGCAGGAGTTCGTGGCCAACTGGGATCGGCAGGTCGGCTGCTCCGATCAGTATGACCCCGCGGCCTCGACCTCGGTCTGGTCGGCCATGCTCGAGTCAGATCCCGTGGGCGCCACGTGGGGTCCCGGCGCCCGTCGCGCGCCGCAGACGACGGTGTGGGGCTGGACGGACGCGATGGTGGGGAAGACGCAGACGCCGACCTTGATGGTGTCGGGCGCGCACGACAAGCAGGTGGCGCCGGATCGCGTTCGAGAGCTCTACGCCGACCTTGGCGCCACGGACAAGGTGTTCGTCGATCTCGCGTGCTCGTCGCACAACGCGATGTGGGAGCGCAATCACCTGCTGCTGTTCCGTGCGTCGCTCGAGTGGCTCACGCAGGGCACGGTCAACGGCACGAAGACCGGGATGCTCAAGCTCGGATACGGCGCCGCGGCAGAGAGCCGCTGAACTCATGAACCGGGTACCATCGAACCCCTGAACCAGCACCCACGCACCGACGCACCCACGCACCCACGCACCCGTCCCCGTCGAGGCGCCGTGTTCGTCGCGGCGGGCATCCTGCTCAGCCGCCTCGCGGGCCTCGTCCGCCTGCAGGTCTTTGCGCACTACTTCGGCCTGCAGTCCGACGCCGCCGACGCGTTCAACGCGGCGTTCCGCATCCCCAACTTCTTGCAGAACCTGTTCGGCGAGGGCGCACTGTCGGCGTCGTTCATCCCCGTCTACGCATCGCTCGTTTCGCGGGGCGAGCAGAAGGACGCCGATCGCGTCGCCGGTGCCGTCGGCGCGCTGCTGGCGCTCGTCGTGTCGCTGCTTGTCGTCGTGGGCGTGGTCGCGGCGCCCCTCTTGATCGGGGCGATCGCTCCGGGGTTCCAGGGCGACAAGCGCGACCTCACCATCACGCTCGTGCGGATTCTCTTCCCCGGTGCCGGTCTGCTCACGCTGTCGGCGTGGTGCCTGGGTGTGCTCAACAGCCATCACCGCTTTCTGCTGTCGTATGCGGCGCCGGTGATGTGGAACGCGGCGATGATCGCGACGCTCGCCGTCTATGGCGCGACCTCAGAGCTGCCGCGCCTGGCGGTGTTGCTGGCGTGGGGGTCAGTCGCCGGAAGCTTCGCGCAGTTCGCCGTGCAGGTTCCCGTCGTGCTGCGGCTTGCGCCCGACCTGCGGTTTGCGCTCGATCTGGCCTCAGATCGCGTGCGGACCGTCGCGCGCAATTTCGTACCGGCGTTCATCAGCCGGGGCGTGGTGCAGGTCAGCGCCTACATCGATGCGCTGATCGCCAGCTTCCTGCCGACCGGCGCGGTGACGGGGCTTGCAAACGCGCAGCTGCTCTACACGCTGCCCGTGAGCCTGTTCGGGATGTCGGTGGCGGCAGCGGAACTGCCGTCGATGGCGGGCGAAGTGGGCGTGGGCACCGCGGCTCAGCAGGCGCTGCGGGATCGGCTCGACGGCGGCCTTCGCCGAATCGCGTTCTTCGTCGTTCCTTCGGCGATGGCCTTCCTGGCTCTCGGTGACGTGCTCGTCTCGGCGCTGCTCGAGAGCGGGCGCTTCCGACACGCCGACGCGGTGTACGTCTGGGCGATTCTTGCCGGCGCGTCCGTGGGCCTGCTGGCCTCGACGCTGGGACGACTCTACTCGTCCGCGTACTACGCGCTGCGCGACACGCGCACGCCGCTGCGCTTCGCGCTCGTCCGCGTGGCGCTCACAACCGTGCTCGGCTACCTGTTCGCCATTCCGCTGCCCCGGTTGCTGGGAATCCCGCTCGAGTGGGGAGCGGCCGGGCTTACGTCCTCGGCCGGCCTCGCGGGCTGGGTGGAGATGCTGCTGCTGCGTCGCGGGATGAACGATCGGATCGGGGTGACGGGACTACCCGCGAGCTACGTCGCCAAATTGTGGACCGCCGCCGCCGCAGGTGCCGCGGCGGCGTGGGCCGTGAAACTGACGCTGCCGGCCCTGCCGCCCGTTGTGACCGCTCTCCTGATCGTCGGCCCGTACGGCGTGATCTACCTCGCGACGACGTTCGCGTTCCGTGTTCCTGAGGTTTCAGCGGTTATCGCTCGAGTCCGTCGCCGAGCCTAGCGTCGGCCCTCGTCCAGTCGGGCTATGCGCTCGATGGTGTCCTCATGGAGCACACGCATCTGGCGGCTGATGTCACCGATGTCACCGAACAGCCTCTCAATCTTGGCGTCCTGCGCCTCGAATCGCGAGAGCATCGCAGAAAAGCCGCCGCGCATCTCATCGCGAAGTTGCACAATCTGCGCCTCGACAGCCGTCATCCTGGCCGGCAGGTCCTTTAGCGATGCCACTTCATGCTCCAGAATCTCAACGCGACGCGCCAGGGCGTGCGGTCCTCCGCACGTTGTCGTGCGAGGCACATGCGGGACGACGACGCTAGCATCGTCTCCTGACGCTGGCAACCTCCCGAATCGCGAACCGCGACTCCCGACTCCCGAATCCCGTCTGGATTCAGACATACGGGCATGCGACCTCGCGTCCGTCGCGCGCGATGAGCGGAGGCACGGCGTCGGCGCATGCGGCGCGGGCGATGGGGCAGCGCGTGCGGAATGAGCATCCCGACGGCTTGTTGAGCGGCGAGGGCACGTCGCCGCCGAGGCGCGCGCGATGCACGCGGCCGGCCGACGGATCGGGGCGCGGCGCGGCCGCGAGCAGCGCCGAGGAATACGGGTGGAGTGGATGGAGGTAGATCTCCTCGGCCGGTCCGGTCTCGACGACGCTGCCGAGGTACATCACGGCGATGCGATCCGAGATGTGCCGGACGACCGAGAGATCGTGGGCGATGAAGATGTACGACAGACCGAATTCCTTCTGCAGATCCTGCAGCAGGTTGATGACCTGCGCCTGCACCGAGACGTCGAGCGCGCTCACCGGCTCGTCGAGGACGACAATCCTGGGATTGGTCGCGAGCGCGCGCGCGATGCCGATCCGCTGGCGTTGACCGCCGGAGAATTCGTGCGGGTAGCGGTTGACGTGATGGTCCGACAGGCCGACCTTTTCGAGCAGCCAGCGGACGCGGTCGGCCCGCTCGGTCCGCGACATCCTCGTGTGGATGCGCAGCGGTTCTTCGACGATCTGGCTGACGGTCTTCCGCGGGTTGAGCGACGAGTACGGATCCTGGAACACCATCTGGATGTCGGACCGGTACGGTCGCATCTGGCCGCGCGTCAGCGCCGCGAAATCCACCACGCCGCCGGCGTGGTGGTAGAGAACCTTCCCTTCGATCTCCACGCGATAGCTCATCGCACGCAGAATGTTGACCACCGCCCGCCCGACGGTGGTTTTGCCGCAGCCCGACTCGCCGACCACTCCCAGCGTTTCGCCCCGGCGCAGCGTAAACGAGACGTCGTCTACGGCGCGTACTTCGCCGATTCTGCGCAGCAGGATGCCGCCCTGGACGGGAAACCGCACCGACAGGTGCTGAACGTCCAGGAGCACGTCGCCTCCGCTCACGCGACCGCCGTTCTCACGGGCCACCCGCCTTCGCCAAGGCTTCGGCGGGTCCACGACGAGTCAGAGACGAAGAGGATCATTTGACTGGATACAAATGGCATCGCACCCACTGGCCTGGTGCGTCCTCGATGAGCGGCGGCTCGATCGTCGCGCACGGCTCGAAGCGCTTCGGGCAGCGCGTGACGAACTTGCAGCCCGCCGGCAGGCTGAAGATGTCGGGCACCGAGCCCGGGATCACCGTGAGGCGCTGCGCCTTCGACCCGTCGGCGCCGGGGATCGAGCCGAGCAGTCCCTGCGTGTACGGATGGCGCGGCGTGGCGAAGAGCGCCTTCACCGGCGCGACCTCCTGAATCTTGCCGCCATACATGACGGCCACGCGGTCGCACGTTTCGGCGACCACGGCCAGGTTGTGGGTGATGAGCAGAATCGCCGCGCCGGCGCGCCGCGCCTTCATCTGCAGCATCAGGTCGAGGATCTGCGCCTGGATCGTCACGTCGAGCGCCGTCGTCGGCTCGTCGGCGATGAGCAGCGACGGGTTGAGCACGAGCGCCATGGCAATCATCACGCGCTGCCGCTGGCCGCCGGACAGGTGGTGGGGGTACTGCTTCATGCGCGCGTCGGCGTCGGCGATGCCGACCTCGGTGAGGATCTCGACGGCGCGGCGATGCGCCTCTTCGTGGCTCACCGGCTCGTGCGCGAGGATCACCTCTGTCACCTGCATCCCGATCGTGAAGACCGGATTGAGCGACGTCATCGGCTCCTGGAAGACCATGCTGATGTCGCTGCCGCGGATCGCGCGAATCTCCTGCCACGACAGCGTCAAAAGGTCGCGCCCCTTGTAGAGGACTCGGCCGTCGGCGATGCGGCCCGGCGGATCGGGAATCAGGCGAAGGATGCTGAGCGCCGTGACGCTCTTGCCAGAGCCCGACTCGCCGACCAGGCCGAGCACCTCGCCTGACTCGATGTCGAGGTCGACGCCGTCCACCGCCTTGGCGACGCCCGATTCGGTGTAGAACCACGTCCGCAGGCCGCGAATCGAGAGCAGAGGTGTGTCGCTCATCGCAGCCGCGAATATTCCTTGGGGTCGAACGCCTCGCGCACGGCCTCGCCGATGAACACCACGAGGAGCAGCGTGAGGAACATGACGCCGAGGGGATAGAACACGAGCCACCACTTGGTGAGGTTCTCCATCCCCTGGCCGATCAGCTCGCCCCAGCTCGGTGTCGGCGCGGGCAGGCCGAAGCCGAGGAAGTCGAGCGCCACGAGCGAGCTGATGTTGGCGACGATCGTGAACGGCGCAAACGACACGACGGGCGTCAACGCGTTGGGCAGGATGTGGCGGAACATGATGTCGCGCTCGGACACGCCGGTCGCGATGGCCGCGCCGACGTAGTCCTTGGCCTTCTCGCGATAGAACTCGCCGCGGATGTAGTACGTGATGCCCATCCAGTCGAACGCCGCGAGAATCCCGACGAGCAGCCAGAACGACGGCTGCAGCAGCACGCCCCGGCCGGGGAGGTAGATCGGCACCACGATCGAGCTGATGATGATGATGGTGTAGAGGAAGGGGAGCGACGACCAGATCTCGATGACGCGCTGGCCGAGAATGTCGATGCGTCCGCCGAAGTATCCGATGGTCGCGCCGACGGCGATGCCGGCGGCATAGCCCACCAGCATGACCAGGATCGCGAAGGTCATCGACACGTTGAACCCGTAGGCGAGCCGCACGAGCACGTCGCGGCCGCGGTCGTCGGTGCCGAACACGTGATCGCGCGACGGCGCGTTGGGCGGGGTGCCCGGCAGATCGAGCAGCGATTCGTTGGGGCCGAAGGGGTAGATCGGCATCAGCACCCAGTTACCCGCGCGTCCGGCCTGAAACTGCGCCTTCAGCGCCCGGTAGTCGGGCTCGCCGATGGCGTTCTGACCGAACTCGGTGGCCGTGTGGAAGGTCGCGAGCGGAAAGAAGTACCGGCCGTCGTAGCGCACCGCTAGCGGAGTTCCGTTGGCGAGCAGCGGCAGAAAGAACGACACCACGTAGCCCAGCGTGATGATCAGGAACGAGTAATAGCCTCGCTTCAGGCGCTTGAACTTCCGAACCCGTTTCCGGAACAGCGATTCCGACGGTTTCGGCTCGTCCGTCGGCGCGGGCGAACCATTCATTTGAAGCGGATGCGCGGGTCGACCACCGCGTAGATGATGTCGGACAGGATATTGCCGACGAGCATCAGCAGGCTGCTGATGACGACGATCCCCAGGGCGACGGGGTAGTCGCGTTGCAGGATCGCCGTGTAGCCGAGATAGCCCATGCCGTCGATGTTGAACACCCGTTCGATCAGGAACGACCCCGCCAGCACGAGGCTGATCACGTGGCCGAGGCCTGTCACGAGCGGAATGAGCGAATTGCGTAGCGCGTGCACGAAGACGACGCGCCGCTCGGTCAATCCCTTGGCGAAGGCGGTGCGGACGTAGTCCTGGCCGAGATTCTCCATCAGGGAGTTCTTGGTCAGGATCGTCTCGGTCGCGAACGCGCCGACCATGTAGCAGACGACCGGCAGGAACATGTGCTCGGCCTGGCCCGTGATCTTCCCCCACGCGCTGAGGTACTCCCAGTTGCCGGGGCGAAAGCCGCCCAGCGGGAAGACGTTCAAGAAACTCCCGCCGCCCAGCAGCACGAGCAGCGCCGTACCCAGAGCCCAGCCGGGCACGGAGTAGCCCAGAAAGACAATCGCGCTCGAGATGAGATCGAACCTCGAGCCGTGCCGGATGGCTTTGAAGACGCCCAGCGGCACGCACACCAGATAGCTCAGGAGAAAGCCCGTCAGGCCGAGCGTCAGCGACACCGGAAAGCGAGCGCTGATGATGTCCCAGACCGGGTCCTGATAGACGTACGACCGTCCGAGGTCGAGGCGGACGACGTTGCGGAGCCACAGCGCGTACCGGATGTGCACGGGCTTGTCGAAGCCGTAGTAGCGCTGGATCTCTTCGATGGCCTCCTGAGGGATCTCGACGCCGCTGCGCATCGCGGTGCCGCCCCGATCCGCCATGGCCATCTGAAACCGCATGATCTGCCGCTCGACCGGACCGCCCGGCACGAAGTGCATGATCACGAACACCACGAGCGTGATGCCGATGAACGTCGGGACGATCAGCAGCGCCCGACGCAGGAAATATCCTGTCATCGGGTCTGCGGGGTCGTGGGGGCCGTCTTCGAGTAGTCGAGCCAGTACCGGTCCTCGACCGGCGGGATCTCCAGCTTCACGCTGTCGTCTCTCATGGCCTGGTCGAGTCGCTGCGCCTTGGCCGGGTCGATCCACCACAGCTGCGGGATGCCGGGTGCCAGCGAGCCGATGTAGTCGCCGACGCGCGAGAACGTCCCCTGCGGCTGGCCGAAACGATTCCAGAACGCGATCCGTTCGGAGGGGGGATACCACTCAAGGATGTAGTGATACTCGCGCGTGAGGAGCCCATCCAGCTCGCGCAGCAGCGCGGCGCGCTTGGCCGGGTCGAACTCGATGTCGTACTGCTCGCAGATCTCGTCGATGCGCTTGTTCTTGAAGCCCGAGATGTTGTTGGTGTTCTGCACATCGGCCGTGGACGAGTGATACTCCGGCCGCGGATTCGGGAACACGCTGCCCGCGCCCCACGCGCCGGAGACCAGCTCGAACTGACGTTGCATCATCATCTTGAACCGCGTCTCGGGGTTGACGAGCCGGAGGTTCAGCGTGATGCCGACCTTGCGCAGGTCGTTCTGATAAATCGTCGTCCAGCGCTCCGAGCCCTTGTCGCTGTACAGCAGCTCGATCTGCAGCGGCTGTCCGTTCTTGACCAGTCGCCCCTGGGCGTCGCGCTCCTTCCATCCGGCGTCAGCGAGCAGCGTGAGGGCCTGCTGCGGGTCGTACTCGTTCTTCGGATTGTCGGCGTTCTCGAAGGGCAATCCCGGGAAGTAGGAATTGAGCGGGAAGTACTCCTTGAAGAAGAGCCGCTCGATCAGCTGCTGGCGGTTGAGCAGCAGCAGAAACGCTGTACGCACCCGGATGTCATCCCACGGCGCGCGGCGGGTGTTGAAGCCCAGAAACTGGACGCCCGACGGCGTGTTGTTGAAGACCTTGCGCTTGAGCACGAGCCCGCGCTGGAAGGCCGGCGTGTTCAGCTCTTCGACCCACTGCTGCGAGATGTTCACGTAGTAGTAGTCGAGCTCGCCCTTCTTGAACATCTCGAAGGCGAGGTTCTGATCGCGGACGACGGTGTTACGGATCTCGTCGAAATTGTACTGCCCGATATTGGCCCGGTAGTCCTTGGCCCAGTAGTCGTTGCGCCGGCGCAACGACACCGAGGTGCCCTTCTTGATGTCGGCCTCGGCCACGGTGTAGGGCCCCGAGCCCGGGAGCAGCTTGAAGTTGTAGTCGCGCAAGTACGCGGCGCCGTCCATCGTCTTCAGGACGTGCGCGGGAAAGACCCGGATGCCGGCCGCGATGAGGAAGTCGCGCCAGCCGAGCGTCTTGGCTTTGATGCGCACGATGTACTTGCTCTCGGCCACCGGCGGCTCGAGCCGGTTGAATTCCGTGTAGAAGAAGAGGTCTTGCAGCGTCTTGTCGGTGTGGAACTTCCAGCTCGCCACGACGTCGTCTGCCGTGACAGGCGTGCCGTCCGAGAATCGCGCGTTCGGATCGATGCGGAACCGGTACGTCAGCTTGTCCGGCGCAATCTGCCAGTGCGTGGCGAGCGCAGGCATGTATTCCAGCGTGGTGGGATGCAGGCCGACCAGGCTCTCGTACACCATGGACGAGATCTCGTAGTTGGTCGACGTGTTCCATTCGGGCCCGGCCATCCGCAGCGTGCCTGGGAACGAGATCATGTAGTCGCGGATCACGCCGCCCTTGACCGCGCGCGCGTCGCCGATGAGATCGAACGAGTTGTTCGTGTCCCACCCCTGCCCCGTGAACCCCTTCCCGCCCTGGTCGGCCGGGACCGCCGGGTCGGCGCCAGCGTCGGCGTTGGGAAACACCGGATAGGCGTTCTTGTCCACCGAGACGTTCGCACGGCTCTCGGCGGGGGCGCCAGCGGTGGCTGCGGGCTGCTGTTGATTGTTCGCGCCGCCGCCACAGGCGGCGATGGTCATTGCGACAGTGAGGACGAGGGTGAGGCGGCGCATGTGGGGACTCCTTCGACGGTCATTCTAGCAAGCCGCTTCGCCCGAAAACACGAACTCCCAACTCCAAGTCGCCTTGGAAGTTGGGAGTTGGTCGTTCGAATGTGAGCAGTGCTACAGAGTTACCAGCGCGGCTCCTGACGTCGGCCACCGCCGCCACCACCGCCGCGACCTCCGCGGCCGCCGCCGCCCCCCCCGCCATAGCCGCCGCCCCCGCCAAATCCGCCGCTGCGCGGCTGCTGCGGTCGCGCCTCGTTGACGGTCAGCGTGCGCCCGCCGAAAGGCTTCTCGTGGAGCGTGTTGATGGCGTTCTGCGCGTCCTGGTCCGTGGCCATTTCCACGAACGCGAAGCCGCGCGCGCGTCCGGTCTCGCGGTCGCGCATCACGTTGACGGAGGCGACGCTGCCCGCCTGGGCGAACAGCGCAGTGAGGTCGTCCTCGTTGGTCTCGTAGGGAAGATTACCGACGTAGAGTTTGTTACCCATTCTGCACTCTGTGCATCAGCGGCGATGCTCTAACGGGAAACGCAGCGCTCGGAGCGGGATGCTCAAGCTTCACTAGCGCAGGAGGGACGCGAGGGGGTCGCTCTCGTATCGATTCTGACGCGGGCAAGGCGGCGGGGCGTCTGCTTCCTTTGACGCGCCCAGTATATAGCGGAATCCGGCGGTCAGCTGAGCTGCAGTTCGGGCATCGGCCGGCCGGCAAACAGGGGCCGGCAGGCCCTGGCCATCCAGCGGGCCTTGCGCGCCGAACGGTTCACCCGTGCGCTGTCGGTGGCGATGCCCGTGTTGGCGTACATCTGGCGGTAGATTTTTGAAATCAGCACGAAGGCGATCCGGGCCTTGAGCGACTTCACCACCGAGGCGCGCACCCAGATGCTGCGGAAGCTGTAGAAGCTGTCCCAGACCTCCTGGGTCTGGCGGCGGATCTCCTCGGGCGACATCACCGGGTGGTCCATGTAGATCTTCGGGCGCTGCGCCTGCGGAATGAGCCAGTGCCGGCTGATCGGAATGCCGCCGATGCGCTCGGGATTGTCGCCGAGCGATTTCTCCCAGGCCACGAAGTCGAGGGTGCCGGGAAACGGCGTGAGCATGACGAACTGCGCGAAGGTGAGGCCCGCCTCCTCGGCGACCCTGAGCGTCGCGGCGAAGGAATCGGGACGATCGCCCGGCAGGCCGAAGATGAACGAGCCGAGCACGTGGACACCGTGCTCCTTGAACGCGCGCAGGCGCTTGACCAGCGAGTCGCCGCTCTCGTTGAAGTTCTTGTAGATCGACTTCAAGCCCGCTTCCGTGACCGACTCGACGCCGACGAGCGCGCCCTTGATGTGCGCGCGCCTCATCGCGTCGAGGAACTCGTGGTCCTCGCCCGCCTCCATCGTGATCTGCGTGAAGAACACGGTGTCTTTGGGCAGGCGCGCCAGCTGCTCCATCAGCGCGAAGCGCTCGGCGCGGATGGCTTCCAGTTCGTGGAGATGCGTCTTGTCTTCACGCCGCGCCGCCATCTTCAGGTCCTCGAGCGTGACGGGGTAGAAGTTGTCGTCGGCCAGCGCGATGAAGCGGAACCCGCGGCGGCGAAGGTCGAGAATTTCCTGGACGACCTTCTCGTAGCCGCGCTGGCGCGGGCGCTGGCCGTCGGTGCGCCAGACCGAGCAGAACGAGCAGTGCTTCGGGCAGCCGCGCACGGTCTGCACCGATGCCCACATGTAGCGTCCCGCCGGCAGCAGATCCCATCGCGCCGGCAGGAAGTCTTCGGCCTCGATCTGACCGCCCGCGTACGACGGGCGCAGCGTGCCTGCGGAGGCGTCACGCAACACCTCGCCCCACACGCGGTCGCCGTCACCGGTGACCACCGCGTGGGCCTCGCCGAGATCGCGCGCCTCGTCGGGATAGAGGGTCGCGTGAATGCCGCCGTAGACAACCGTGGCGCCCACGCGCCGCGCGGCGGTTCCCACTTCGTAGCCGCGCAGGGCGTTTCCCGTGTGAATGCCGATGCCCACGATGTCGCCGGCCTTGATGGTCGCCAGGTCCATCGGTTCGAGCGTTTCATCCACCACCGCCGGCGGACCGTACGACTCCGGCGTCGCCGCGGCCAGCACGTAGAGCCAGCGGGGCGTGATCACACCGATGCCGAAAGACACGTGGCTTGGATTGACGAGATGGATTTTCATCGGGTCTTAGGTGAAACGGGACGAACTGCCCGGAGGCTCTGCAAAGAGGGCAGGCAGGCGGTGAGCATAACACATCACGCCGCCGTCGAGGCGTGCGGTTAGACCCGGCCGAAATCGATGTAGCCGCGCGCGGGATCAGTGCGCAGCAGCTTGACGCGCACGCGATCGCCTACTTCCAGCCCCTCACCCCCGCGCTCGAGCCGTCCCTCGACCGGCGGCCGTCGCACGCGCACCCACGTGCCCTTGTCGGACGCGCCGGTAACGATGCCGTCGAATCGTTCGCCGACGTGCGATTGGAGCAGCAGCGCGGCTGCAGCCTTGCGTACGAGACGCTCAACCTTGTTCGCCGCATCCTCGCGTTCGGTGCACCGCGCGGCAATAGCGTCGAGCTCAGCGTCCGAGTACGGCGTCTGCGTGTTCGCCAACGCGGCTTTGACGATGCGTTGCGCGACGAGGTCGGGGAACCGTCGGTTGGGGGCCGTCGAGTGCGTGTAGTCCTGCACCGCCAGCCCGAAGTGCCCGATCGCTCTCTGGCCGGGTCGTTCAACCACGTATTCGCCGCGGCCCAGCAGCTTGACGACCGACAGCGAGAGATCCTGGAAGTGATCGGGGTCTTCCGCTTTGCGGCGGAGCAGCCACTCTTCGAGCGCGACCGGGTCTGGATCGTCGGACAGTCGATGGCCCGTCTGGGCGGCGAGGTCGACGATGCGGGGCCACTTCGCCGGCGTACGGACGATGCGTCGGAGCGAGGCCACGTCGTGGGATTCGATGAAGAGTGCCACGGCGCTGTTGGCCGCCACCATGAAGTTCTCGATCAGCTCGGTCGCGCGGTTGGGTTCTGACTCGGCCAGCTCTCTCAGCGTGCCGTCCTCGAACACCGGCCGCGGCTCCGACGTGGTCAGCGTGAGCGCGCCCCGGTCGTGACGACGTCGCTTGAGGGCCTGCGCCGCCGCGTCCTGCTGGCGGAGGTTGGCCTCGAGTCCCGCGACCCCGGTCACGGGATCGGGCATCGGCCCCCGGCCTTCGAGCCACGTGCCCAGGCTCGGATACGCGAGCTTGGCCTGATTGCGCACGACCGCGGCGTAGATACGGGAGGCGCCGACCGCGCCGTCGCGTCCGACGGCGTATTCGGTCACGATCGCGGCGCGATCCTCGTGTTCGTTGAGCGATGTGAGATCGGTCGAGAGGCGCTCGGGGAGCATCGAGAAGGTGTGCGCGCCGGTGTAGACCGACGTGGTGTTGTGAGCCGCGTGCTCGTCGACGGGCGAGTCGCGGGGGACGAGCGCATCGACGTCGGCGATCGCGACCAGGATCGTGACATCCGTGCCGTCGCCTGGCGCGGCCACGGTGAGCTGGTCGAGATCGCGCGAGTCGTCGTTGTCGATCGAGCACCACGGAAGCGCGCGCAGGTCGCGGCGTCCTTCGAGCGGGGCGGCCTCCGAGAGCCGGGCCACCTGGGCGAGTGCAGCCGGCGAGAAGTCGGGCTCGAAGCCGCGATCCCGCATGGCCTGATGGGCGATCTGCTTGAGGAAGCCGCGCGATGAGGACACCATGGCGATTATATGGAAGTGGCCAACCGTGCGAATTGCGGCTAGAGTGTCCGGCGCCCGATCCGATCATCGCCGAAGCAGCCGCAGCGGTGACGAGGTAGGCGAGCACCTCACCAACCACCAACCACCAACCGCCAACCGCCAACCGCCCACCACCCACCACCAACCAACCACGAACCGAGGCGATAATGCCTAAGTGACCGAGCGCGCGTATGCCGTGGCACGAGCCGTGACGCCACGGATCCACACACATTTCAGCGACCATCTTGCCGCGGCGCGTGCGCGCGGCTACCAGCATCTGGCGGTGGTGCCCGATGCGGCTGCCATCGAAGCGATGATTGACGTCGCGTTCTGGGCCAGCCTTCGTCGCGAAGAGACGTACGTGCCCAAGATCTCGCTGGCGTTCCTGGCGCCGGAGGAGACGGAACACCCGCTGGTGCTCGAGCGCTCGCTGCCGCTCGATCCCACCGCGCTGACACGCGTGGCGCCGGCCGTCGAGCGTCCCGGCATTCACCTGGGCGTGGCACGCTTCGACGGCGAGCTGCGCGTGTGGGGTACCGCTCGCACTATCCCAACCTATTGCTTCGTCGCCGAAGTCGTCGAGCCGGGCCTCATCGTCGTCAAGCACCATCGGGGCGACGAGCGGGTGAAGTTCGTCAACGTGGCCGTGCTCGAGGGCGACCGCATCAAGATCGTCGACGAGCGCGCGTCGGCGATGCCCGACTGTCCGCTGCTGCTGACCTCGCTGCTAGGCGTTGACGTGCCCGACACGTGGGCCGGTCCGGTGAACGTCCTGGTGCGGCTGGCCGTCTCGATGCGTGCGCATCGGCGCGGCGGCCTGTTGATCGTCGCGCCTGCCGGGTCGGCGTCGTGGCGCGACTCGATCGTGCAGCCCATTTCGTATGCCGTCGATCCCGCCTTTGCGGAGCTGACCGCATTGCGCCGCGAGGTGCCGGAGCCTGCGCTGCTCGACGGGTGGCTCGAGCGCGTCGACCGTGCGGTCGAGGCCATCGCGGGCCTGACTGCCGTCGACGGCGCCACGCTGCTCACGTCCGACTACGAGGTGCTCGCCTTCGGCGCCAAGATCACCCGTCGTCGTGGGCAGCCCACCGTGGAGCAGGTCACCGTCACCGAGCCGGTCGCAGACGATGCGCCGCGCGTGGTGCATCCCTCGTCTCTCGGCGGCACGCGTCATCTGTCGGCCGCCCAGTTCGTCTTCGACCAGCGCGACGCCGTGGCGCTCGTCGCGTCGCAAGACGGCCGCTTCACCGTGTTCGCGTGGTCGACGGGCGAGGACATGGTGCACGCGCACCGCGTGGAAGCTCTGCTGCTCTAGCTGCCTACCGGCTCCTGATCTGGATCGCACCCGCTGGATCGCACCCGGGCGGGAGCGTGAGTTCCTGCGGCGGGACGTTGCCGAGATAGCAGCCAGGAATGAAATAGACCGGCCCCGTCGGTGAACGGGGTTCGATCTGTGTGGGAGAGTCGGGCGCGGGTGGCGCGGGTGCCGGCGACGGGGACGTCGCCGGCAGGGAGCCGCGAAACGTGATCGAACGCCCTTCGGAGACCTGCACGTCGATCGTGAGCGGTTGATAGCCGTCTGCACGGAGTTGGAGCGAGTGCGGGCCTGGGTCCAGCGGCAATCCGTCGGTGAACTCGCTCAGCAGGCCGACGTAGTAGCCGTCGACATACATCTGCGCGTCGATCCCCGGCTGCAGTTCCACGCGCATGTGCCCCTTCGAGGGCTTCCGCTCGGGAGGCGCCGGCGTTGTCACACTGCCCGGCGCATAGGCATCCCATCCGTAAGGGATGACGTACCCGTACGGAATGACATAGGAGATCGCGGGCCCGTTCCGGCGGTCCCACCCGAGATGATCACGCCTGTTCGAGCGTGCGGATCGATCTCCCTTTGGCATCGGGTGGATGCTCGTCCTGTCTGGCGGCATCGGCGACAAACCGATCCGTGGCAGCGGAAGCCCGATTGGCGACAGCGGGAGACCAATCGGCGGCAGCGGGAGCCCGATGCTCGGCTGGCCGATCGAAACCGGTGCCCCCGAGGGTCCGTGCTGTGCGGACGCGTTGACCGGCAGGATCGTTGCGAGGACAACCGCCGCGACCACCCGCATATGTGCTCACTATACGCCCGTCGCCCATCACGAGTGTGGGCACATGAGTGCGCACGCGCTGTCGCCCGCTGTCAGCTGACCTATGATCTGCAGAATGACCCCGAGCGTCATCGATCCTGCGGCGCCGCAGTACAACGCGACCCTCGTGCACCGCGCCGACCAGCACGGGACGCTAGGGTACTTCTCGGTGCGCTTCGACGGTGACGCCACGCCGTTCGTGCCGGGCCAGTACATGACCATCGGCATCGTGGCGAACGGGAAGTTGCTGCAGCGGCCGTATTCTGTGGCGTCCGATCCACACGATGCCGGCTCGGCCGGGTACGAATTCCTCGTCCGTCTGCTGCCGGACGGCCGGTTCACGCCGGTGCTCTGGCAGTTGCGGGAAGGGCATCGCGTGCGGCTGATCGGCCCGAAGGGGAAGCTCACGCTCGAGCCGCAGGATGATCGCGTGCATCTGTTCGTCAGTTCGGGCACCGGCTGCGCACCGTTTGTGTCGATGCTGCGCAGCCTCCTGCGTACGAAGCAGCCGCGGCGCTGCGTCTTCCTCAATGGCGTGTCCTACGAGTCGGACCTGGCGTATCGCGCGATCCTCGAAGGCTGGCAGGCGAAGGGCGAGTACCCCCTGACCTACGTGCCTACGGTGTCGCGGCCGGGCGAGGCGTCCAACGCCGGGTGGCGTGGCAGGACCGGACGTGTCGAGTCGATCGTCGCCTCGGTGTGCGACGAACAGCGGCTCGAGCCGTCCCACGTCGCCGTGTACATCTGCGGTCAGCCCGCGATGGCGGCAGCCGTCGAGGCGTTGCTCGTCGAGCGCGGGTTTGCGAAGGATCAGATGCGGAAGGAAGTGTACTAGGCGGTTCCTGATCGACCGGAGGGCTGCAGGCCCCGATCTGGCCCTACCCGGTGTTCCTCATGCCCGCTGCGATCCCGTTCACGGTGACCATGAGCGCCGCGTGGGCCCGGGTGTCGGACCCACGCACGCGGCGCAGAAGCTCGATCTGCACCAGGTTGAGCGGGTCGACGTAGGGATTTCTGACGTCGATCGAGCGGCGGAGCACCGGCGTCGATTGCAGCAGCGTCGTATGCCCGGCGATGTTGAGCACGCCACGGATGGCGCGGTCGAGGCGGGCACGAAGGTCGACGCCAACGTGTTGAAGGTCGTCGGGCAAGAGCTGGCGGTCGTATTCGGCGGCGATACGGCCGTCGGCCTTGGCCAGGACCATCTCGATCAGCCCCATCACCGATTGAAAGTGCGGCCATTCTCGGTACATGGTCGTCAGGCGTTCGCCCTCGCCGCGCGCCACGGCGCGATCGAGTGCGTCTTCGACGCCCAGCCACGCCCCCAGCATCAGCCTCGTCTGGGTCCACGCAAACTGCCAGGGAATTGCCCGCAGTCCCGCCAGCCCCGAGTGGCGTCCCCGTCTCGCCGGTCGGCTCCCGATGTTGAGCTCCGCAATCTCCTCTTCGGGCGTGGACGCGCGAAAGTAGTCGATGAAGCGCGGATCGTCGAAGACAATCCGCCGATAGGCCGCGCCCGCGTCACGGGCCAGCCGGTCCATGCAGTCGCGCCATTCCGCCGAAGGGGCGGGCGCCGGCGTCAGCCACGCCTCGAGCGTGCCCGTGGTGTAGACCTCCATGGTGCGCACGGCGATGTCAGGAAGGCCGAAGAGCGCTTGCAGCATCTCTCCCTGCTCGGTCACGCGCAGGGCTCCGTCGATTGAACCCGGCGGCTGCGACTTGAGTGCGAGGTGGGTCGGGCCGCCCCCGCGACCGACGCTTCCGCCGCGCCCATGAAAGAGCGTCACGCGCACGCCGTGGTGGCCGCACGCGGTGACGATCGCTTCCTGCGCCTTGTAGAGATCCCACCCCGCGGTCAGGCGTCCGACGTCTTTGGCCGAATCGGAATAGCCGATCATCACCTCCTGCCGTCCACGCGTCCGCGTTCGGTACCAGGGCAGGCCGAGCAGCCCGTCCATTACCGCGCCTGCGTGCTGCAGGTCGAGCGAGGTTTCAAACAACGGGACGACACGCAGCGGAGCGGCGATGCGGGCCTCCTTCTGCAGCAGCTCCACGGCCAGGACATCCGACGCGCAGCGGGTCATCGTGATCACGTACGCGCCCAGAGAGCCCTCGGGCGCGCGCGCGATTT
>Ga0184628_10000392_pt1 | contig 24028 bp, 20 predicted proteins | sample PLM4_5_b1_FD_133149 | JGI IMG/M metagenome (GOLD analysis project Ga0184628, IMG submission 133149) | Groundwater sediment microbial communities from an aquifer in East River, Colorado, USA - PLM4_5_b1 | ecosystem: Environmental > Terrestrial > Soil > Riparian zone | place: USA: East River... | reverse complement strand
GCGCGGGTTCGGTTCACACGCTCAATCCTGCAACGTGGCTCAGTGCGACGCGTCCCGATGGGATCGGCTCCCATCCGCACATGACGGCGACTCTCGATCAGATTATTGCGAAGGCGATCGGTCAGGACACACCGCTGCCGTCGCTGGAAGTCGCGTCCGAGACGACCGCACAACAGGCCGCCGGTGGCGGAGGTTCCTACACCACGTTGTCCTTCCGCGATCCGGAATCACCGCTGCCGATGGAATACAATCCGCGAAAAATTTTCCTGCAGTTGTTTGGTGAAGGAGACAACCCCGAGGAGCGCGCATTTATCGGCCGTCAGACCAAGAGCGTTCTGGATCTCATTTCAGACCGCACGAAACAACTTCAGGGTCAGCTCGGTCCCAATGACCGCGCGGTTCTCGATGGATATCTGGAAACCGTTCGCGAGATCGAGCGACGAGCGCAAAAGGCCGGAGCCTCGAATCTTTCCAGTCTGAAGCTTCCGAATGCTCCCCTGGGGGAACTCGAAGATTTTCCCGAACAGGTCAAGTTGATGTTCGACCTGCTCGCACTCGCGTTCCAGGCCGACCTTACGCGCGTGGTTTCCTACATCATGGTTTCAGAAGGCACGAACCGCACCTACAACCATATTGGTGTTCCGGATGCGTTCCATCCGGTGTCTCACCACGCCAATGATTTAGAAAGACTCAACAAGCTGGTGAAGATCCAGACCTGGCATGTGCAGATGTTTTCGCAGTTTGTTGCCAGGATGGCGGCAACGCCGGATGGGGACGGATCGTTGCTCGACCACTCGATCTTCATGTACGGATCGAACATGAGCAACAGCGACCTGCACAACAACTATCCGGTCCCGAACATCATTGTCGGCGGCGGCAATGGAAGAGTAAAGATGGGTGGCCAGCACATTTTACTTCCTGAGAAAACGCCGATCGCAAATCTTCACCTGACGCTTCTGCAAAAGGCCGGCATCGCCCGCGACAAATGGTCCGACAGCACCGGCGTTATCGCCGGCGTCTAGTTGTGAAGGGAATTGAAGCCCGCATCGCCACTCCTGGACAGAAGGGGTGGCCGATCATGCGATGGGCGCCGGGGTGGCTGATTCAGTTTGGAGGAGTTTCGTGAAACGTCTCATCGTCGTCCTTCCCCTGTTGTTTACGTCTCTGTCTCTTGTTGCGCAGAGCCCTAAAGGCGCTCTCGCCAGCCTCATCGAAGCCGGCAACCGCAAGGCCGCCCTCGATCGGATTCGCACAGCCACCGTTGGCGACCTGAACGAACCGCAACCCGACGGCACGCGTCCAATCCACTGGGCAGTCCACCACGTCGACTACGAACTCCTCGCCGCGCTGATTGCTAAGAAAGCAACCCTGAACGTCCGAAACGATTTCGGCTCCACCCCGATCGCGCATGCCGCCGAACTCGGCGATCCTCGCATGGTCAGGATGCTCCTCGACGCGGGCGCCGAACCCGAGGGCGCCAACCCCGATGGCCAAACCGCCCTCATGCTCGCCATCAAGACCGGCGAAACCGCCGTCGTCGATCTGCTCATCAAGGCCGGCGCGAACGTCAATACCATCGAGAAATTCCACAAGCAAACTCCCCTGATGTGGGCCGCGTCCGCTCCCCGAAACGCCGGCGCGATGACAAAGCTCCTTCTTTCGAAAGGCGCCGACTTCAAACCTCGCGCCATGTTCACCGACTGGCCCAGCCAGATCACCTCCGAGCCTCGCGCTCAGTATCGACCGGTGGGCGGCCTGACCGCGCTGCTGTATGCCGCGCGCGACGGCTGCTCCGACTGCGTCGACGCGCTGATCGGCGCCGGCGCCGACGTGAATTTCCCGACACCCGACGGTGTGACCGCATTGATGCTCGCGCTCGACAACGACCACAACGATGTCGCCAGGCTCCTGTTGACTCGTGGCGCAAATCCGCGGCTTTGGGACTGGTGGGGACGTACGGCGCTCTACATCGTTATCGATCGAAAAGAAACTCTGGACGGGCAGCGGCGTAAAGATGGAGCGCAGGGCAGTACTCCCGCGGTATCGAGCATGGAGATCATCAACGCGCTGCTTGCGGCCAATGTCGACATCAATGCCATGCTCAATATGGAACGCCCGAGCCGCAGTGGGAATAGCGGACGTTTCATCGATCCTCTCTTGAACGTCGGATGCACGCCTTTGATGCGCGCGACAGTGGGAGATCGCGACCCGAAAGTCGATCCCAAAAACATCGGCGGCGATGCGGAGGTGGTTCGATTGCTCCTGGCCAAAGGCGCGAATCCCAACATCAACGCCGCAGGCCTCACACCGTTCCTCGTCGCGGCTGGAGTCGGCGCCGGTTTCCGCGTCGGCGCAACCGGTCTTGCCATGGACAGCAGCGTTGGTGGTCCCGTAAATAAGGAAGTGATGGACCTGCTGTTCCAGAACGGCGCGGATGTGAATGCTCAGGTCACGGGCACGCTGACCTACTCCATGCGTATCTCCCGCGCGCCGTCCGCGAATGAAGGCCGAACCGCACTTCACATGGCGGCGATGGAAGGGAAGTCAGATCTTGTACGCTACCTGCTTTCGAAAGGCGCCGGTACAGAGATCAAGGATGCCGGCGGCCTCAAGCCAATCGAACTGTTGCCCGGTGGTGCGCAAGGAACGAGCGCTCCTCCCTTAGGTGCACCTGCCGCCGGAGCCGTGAACGCGGCAACTGCGGGAGAGATTCGCAGCCTTCTCCAAAGCGCTGCTTCCAAGAAGTAGCAGGAAGTTCCGGCCAATCGATCTGCGCAATCATCCCCAGCTCTTGCTTTAATTACGTTCCAGTTTGCGAATGAGTCTGCTTCATGCCTTGAATGCCTTTGTGCCCGAGTAAAATTGGGCTTGACCCTGACCTTGGGTCAAAGCTGAGCATATCGCGGAGGGGATGATTTGAGCAGGTTCTATCAAATCCACGAATTCGGCGAACTCGCCGGCGTCACAGTAAAAGCGCTCCATCATTACGACAGGTTGGGATTGTTAAAACCTGAACGAACAGATGGCGGATACCGGATGTATGCCGAACGTGATTTGGAGCGCCTCGAACAAATCATCGCGCTCAAGTTTCTGGGAGTCCCTCTGAAGCAGATCAAAATTGTACTGGATCGGCCAGCGCTTGAATTGTCCGACACTTTGCGATTACAGCGCAAAGCACTTGAGGAAAAACAACAGCTCCTGTTTCGTGCCATCCGCGCAATACGACTGGCCGAAGACGCCCTCCAGACTGGCAAGGCAACTGAAGCGGCGATTCTGAAACGAATCATTGAGGTGATCGAAATGCAAAACGAAATCGACGTGATGAAAAAGTACTACAGCACGGAGGAAGCGTGGGAGAAGCGACGACGATTTTACGAGCAAGGGCCATCGCGTGAGTGGCGAGAGCTCTACCGCGACGTTGCCGCAGCGCTCGGAGAGGATCCCGCCAGCGAAGCAGCACAGGCATTATCAGACCGCTGGCTGAAGCTGGGGTTGAGGGCGTACTACGGCGAACCCGAATTCCAGACGGACTCCCCGACGGCTTGGATGGACCGCGAAAACTGGCCGCCCTTTATGAAACGCCGAATTGCGGAGTTCAAGCTTGATGAGGTTCACAAATATATGTCCCAGGTGGTCTTGTCCTCACGAAAGAAATACTTCAGCGGACCAGGCTGGGTTGAGTTCGTGGAAATCCGGAAAGATTCCGGACAATTCTCGGTCATTTGGCAGAGCCGGGTTGACCTGTTCCGAGAAATTGAATCCTGTCTTGGCGAGGATCCAGCCAGCGAAAAAGCGCAGGCACTTGCGGTCCGTTGGACGGCTCACATGGATGCTGCCAGTAACGGAGATCCTGAAATCAAGACAGGAATAATGAACGTATGGGCAGACCGCCAGAACTGGACGGCTACCGTGCGCTATTTGGAAGAAGGTCTTTCCATGATGACCGGAGCGCGGTTCGACAAGGCCGCAGACTTTATCGACAAAGTCGTGGACTCCAACGGGACGCGAACAGGCTCACTCCGCTGACAACATTGCTCCAGCACGCGCCAGGTCTGGAAACCTACGGCAGGGCGAAAACGTAGATCGCGTTGTGCTTTGGCGTTTTGAGTTCCGGAAACTCGTTCTGCAATTCCGGAACCTTGGGATTGTCGCCCGTCATGACAGCGACATATTGCTTTCCCTTTACGGCATACGTAATCGTGCTGACTGAAATGTTGCCGACGAGCGCCGTTTGCCAGAGTTCCTTTCCGGTTTCGGCGTCGAAGGCTTTGAACTTCTGATTCATGTCGCCGTGGAAAATCAACCCGCCCGCCGTCGCCAGCATCGCGCCGTTGCCCGGAGACCGACCGACATCAAACCTCAGGATCTTTCCCGTTGTGAGATCGATTTTCGCCAGGCCGGTGAGTTCATTCGGATTCGAACCCGGCCGCGGTACGACGTTCAATTGACCTCCTCGCGCTGCGGCTCCGCCGACAGTCAGGTCACGGCAGTTGTCGATATACGACGTATAGAGCGAGTTCGTGACGGGGCTGTATGCCGTGGGCCAGTAGCTGCGCGTATTCCAGAAGCAGATGATATGGCGATCGCCGGGTTTCTTGAAGACGTTGTCCCAGTTGATCGACGTCTTGCCGGTCTTCACATCGATGTCCGAGATGACAAACTCCGGAGCGTCTGCCGGAAACGGAGTGGCCCAGAGGAATTTGCCGTCATTGCGGTCGAGCATGAAGATGCCGCCGGCTTCACCGATGGCGACGACAACATCGTGGTCCTGGCCGGGCCTGACATCGGGATTGATCCACTTCACGTACCTCGGATCGGGGGTGACGCGCGTGCGCACCAGCGTGCGTTCATGCGTGAAGTCGGAGTCCCAGTCGTCGCCGGGCAAATGCTGATAGTACCAGGCCAGTTTCCCGGTGTCCGGATTCAGCGCGATCGTCGAATTGCTATAGAGGTCTGCGGGCGCCGTTCGGGAGACGGCGTCAGGGTTGCCGTCGTGTCGCGCCGAGCGTTGGTCGGGCATCGGGTTGGCGACGCCCCAGTAGAGCATCTTGCGCTCGGGATCATAGGTGCCCGGTAATCCCCACGTGGAAGCCTGACGGTTCTTCACGTCGGCGCCTCCCCAGGATTCATCCCCAGGCTCGCCCGGTGCGGGTGTGGTGTAAAACCGCCACAGCTCCTTGCCGGTCAGTGCGTCGTGTGCCGAAATGAAACAGTTGTTTCGATTCCCGCCGCAGGAGCCGCCGGAGATCACCTTACCGTCGGCCACGAGCGGCCCAGACGAATTTCCGCGCGTTTCGACCTTCGATTGCCACCGCATCTCACCGGTTCGCGCGTCAATGCCGACAACATAACTGTCAGGCGCGGCGTAGAGAATCAAATCCTGAAAGATCCCGAGAGTCTTGGATCGTCCGCCATTTCCCGGCCGCTTGTATTCCCAGATCGTGGTGCCTGTTGCTGCATCGAGAGCGCGCACGGCACCCGACGGCATCGTTGCGTACATCACACCGTCGTGGACGAGAGGAATGGTTTCCGTCGATCCCGTGGGCATGTCGAGAGTAAAGGCCATCTTGAGTTGCCCGACATTCTGCTTCGTGATTTGCTTCAGCGGGCTGTAGCGCTGGGCATCGTATGTTCGGCTGAACATCAGCCAGTCATCCGGACTCGGGTTCTCCAACATTTTCTGGGTGACTGGAGTGAATGGCCGCGAGACCCCGGGCAGCGGCGCCTGCGCCACGATAACCAACGACACGAGCAGCGGCAGCAAAACGACGGAAAGTTTCACGGTGTTCTTCATGATGACGGAGAAGTTATCCGCTTCTTCGAGCACTGCAAAGAAAAAAGTGGGGGGAATTCCGGGGACGGGGATATGAATTTCCCCCGTCCCCGGAACTTCAGCCTCAAACCAGAGGTGAGCGCAAATGCCGGCAGCGACGACCAGTGTCCCCACAGTTCCGATGTTTTCGAGCGGATGATTTCTATCGTCGTATGCGGTTCTATACTAGACTCCCAAAAGGAGGAGTGCCGTGGCAAAAACCTTATTCGTTTCGGTGATCGTCATACTTGCATTGGTCTCCGTTGCCGTACCGGTGTCCGCCCATCACTCGTGGCCGGTGGGCAATGTGCTCGTGACGGTGAAAGGTACCGTGACCGAGTTCATGTGGGCAAACCCGCACCCGATGATTACTCTCGAGGTTCGGAACAAGGACGGCGTGGTCGAGAAGTGGCAGGTCGGCGGTCCCGCCATCAACCGGATGGAGGCAAACGGCTGGACCAAGTCGACTGTAAAGCCGGGCGACGTGATCACGGGCATCGGCTATCAGTTCGCCGACGGCCAGAAGATCGTGAAGCTCGACAAGGCCGTGCTGCCCGACGGCAAGGAGATATTTCTCTACGGCCGCTAACAGCGCAGCAGCCCCGCCCTGCCGGTCATGAATTGTATTGGCGTGGATTGAATTCGCGCCGCGGATTCAATCCACGCCATTAAAAATTACCCGCTTCGACGGTATCGCATATCCTTCCCGCCAACGTCAGTCGCAAGAGCCCCATATGAGGAGTCCGTACTCCGCTTTGTTGGCTGTGGCAATTGCCACAGTCGTGCTCGTGCTTCCGATCCAGGGCCAGCAAAACGCCATGCGCGACACGAGTCCGCGAACACTCGACATGCAGGGCGGCAAAATCCGTGAGGTTACCGTAGCCACGGGATTGTTTCACCCCTGGAGTCTGGCTTTCCTCGACGCGCGCACGATCCTCGTCGCCGAGAAAAACGGGAGATTGCGGATCGTCCGTGACGGAGTTCTCTCGCCGACACCCGTGTGGACATCGTCGACATCCACTGGGGCAACCGGTGACGCCTTGCACGCGATTGCTGTTCATCCAAAATTTGCTGAGAACAACCTGATCTACATGTCTTACCCGAAGAACGGAGAACGGGGGACCACTCTTGCTGTGGCACGCGGACGCCTGAAGGGCAGTGTGCTCGAAGATGTTCAGGAGATCTTCGTTGCCGAAAAATTTCCGCGTTGGAAAAACAATCTCTTTGTCGGTGCACTGACTTCGCGTCAACTGGTGCGGGTCGCATTCGGCCAGCCCTCACAGGCCGAACGGCGCGAGGGCCTAATGATCCCGATTGACGTGCGTCCCCGCGACGTTCAGCAAAGCCCCGACGGCTATATCTATGTGGTCACCGAGCAGGCGTCCGGTGGGAACAACGCCGACGGCATGATCTTACGCATCGAGCCTGCCGAGCAGTAGACTCGAACGCAGGAATTCAGGGGACGGGGGTATTAATTCCGGGGAAGTGATTCACAGCTTTAGATATTTGTAGCGGCACTTCTGGAGTTGCGGGTAACCCATCGATCTGCTTTTTGTCCGGAGACTAAGAGCGCGGCGATGCCTCCAGCAAATCCGGCCCGCCCTCTGTCGGAGTCACTCGCAAAACCTGAAAGCCGCTCGCTAACAGCAAATCGCCAAGCTCGGATTCGGTCCGGTTTCGGCCTCCGCAACGGAGCATCATGTGGATATCTCCGCTCTTGCCCTTGCAAGGCTCATTGGGGCCGTAGACCAGGTTCTCAATAATGAGCAGCCTGGCTTCGACCGTCATCGCTTCACGGCATCTCGCTAATATCTGTCCCGCACGTCTATCTTCCCAGTCATGGAGAATATTCTTCAGGATGTAGATGTCGCCACCCGCAGGAATAGAGTCGAAAAAATCGCCGCAAAGCAACTCAAGGCGTCCCGCGTGTTCGCTCCGCACCCCTGCGATCACGTGCGGCAGATTGAACAAGACTCCCCGCGCCGTCGGGTTGCGGTCCAAGATGGCCGCCAGGAGCACGCCCTGACCTCCGGCCACATCCACCACCTTCTTGCCCTCAAAATCAAAAGCCTCAACAACGGCATGCGCGTCCGGTTTACTCACTTCCTCCATGAGCTCGTTAAACAAGCCGGATGCCGTCGAATTCTCTGCAAAGTAAGTCCAGGTGTCTTTGCCATAGAGATGATCGAAAGCCGTCTCTCCTGTTTGCACGCTGTGCAAAAGAGCGCTCCAGGAGCTCCACATCCATGGCTCCGCCACAACCTCTGCCGAAATTCGCAGGGAGCCTGCGACATCGCTCCGCAATAGATCCGCCTGAGGTGTGAGCCGGAAGATCCGATTCCCCTCTTCGGCGAAGACTCCGTACGAAGCCAGTGCCCGCAGAAGGCGGTATAAAGAGTCCTCGTGAGTTCGTGTCGCCTCCGCAAGGTCTCGCACGCTCAGTGGACGCTCCCTCACCAGATCCGCAAGCCGCAACTTCGCTGCCACGCTAATCATCTGCGACAAGCGAAAGCCAATGATCGCCTGCTGTAATGTGGAACGCGCCTCGTTCATCAATGTCTCCTAATCGGCAATTTGCCGCCCGACAGTCCGATCCGGTGCAGGAGGTCCTGGAATCGAGGATCCGATCGAATGTTGTCGAAGGCTGGATCCACCTTTAGGCTGACCAATTGAAAGCTGTGAGCCTGAAATGCCTTGTTCAGCCATTCAAAAGCTCGCTCGATTTCGGCGAGTGCGGCATAAACAGCCGCTATGGAGTATGCCTGCGCCTCATGCGGACTGGGTATGTCTTCAATAATCTGTAGGGCCTCGTTTCTCCTGCCCCCCGCCGCATAGGCATATCCCATTAGCGCTTTAATACTTCCATCGACTTGCGGGTTAGCCCCTGCAAGGGCACGGACCTTTTCAAACTCCGCTATCGCTTCATCGCACATTCCCTTGTAAGCATAAACACATCCCAGGACGCTGTGAGCCGCGGCGAAGTTCGCATCCAATTCCAGAGTTTTCTGCAGCGCTTCAATGGCGCGGCCGTAATCGCGTGCGAGCATGAAGACGTTCCCGGCTGTCTGGTTCATGAGTGACGAGACTGGGTCGAGCTCTCGTGCGCGGTTCGCTTCGTGCACCGCCTCGTCATGCCTTCCCATGTTCGCCAAAAAGATCGCGTACCAGTGGTGGCCTTCGGCATAGTTTGGATTCAGCTTGAGCGCCAGCTGGAATTCCTTGTCTGCTCCTGAAAAGTCCCAGCCAAGAAACATGGGAATTCCCAATGACGTGTGGACCTCTCCCAGGGTGGGATCCAACTCCAGCGCCTTCAACTTGAATTTTCTGGCTTCAGCAGGGTTGCCCAGCAAACCCTGACAGCTCGCCAGTCCCACATAGGCCAATGCAAAGCGCGAATCCTTTTCGATGGCCTGCTCGAAATACTGGATCGCCTTACGAAACCCTTCCACGGTCAGCTTGTTCCGGAAATAACGGCCTTTCAGATAAAATTCGTAGGCTTCGGTATCGTGAGTATAGCTTTTCGCAAGGCGCTGCTTCTCGTCGCCGATGAGTTGCACTCGTAACCGTTCGACTATTTCCCGCGAAATCGTTTCCTGCATCGAGAAGATGTCGGCAAACTCGCGATTGTACTGTGCACCCCAGAGGTGCCGGCTGTCGAAAGCATCGACCAGTTCGACGCTTACGATTAATACACCATCAACCTGTTTGATCCTTCCGGTCAGAACAGCGCGAATGCCCAATTCCCGCCCCACGGTCAATACATCCTGCCCTTTGTAACGGAACACGGAGTTGCGCGACATCACTTTCAGGTTGGACAGCAGCGAGAGTTTGTTGATCAGACTGTCTGTGATTCCATCGGAGAGGTATTCGGCGGTTGGATCGGTACTCTCGTTAAGGAAAGGTAAGACTGCCAGCGAATCTATCGCAGCAGCTTCTCCACGAGACTCCTTCAGTTCCGCAACAAACCGGTAGCCGCGCCACGGGATGGTTTCGATGTACTGATTTTCGGTGGGCCGCTCACCAAGCGCCTTCCTGAGCGAGGAAACGTTGCGTGTGAGATTGGATTCCTCTACCGATGTATCGGACCAAACCATCTTCATCATTTCGTCTTTGGTCAGGATATGCCCGGAGTTCAGGATCAGAGCGAGAAGGATATCGAAAAGTTTGGGAGTGAGCGGTACCAATTCCCCATCGCGCCGCAGAAGTTGCTCCCGCACATCCAGACGGAAAGGACCGAATTCATAAAAGATCGTTTCCCGATTTTTTCCGAAATCTTTCCGAACTTCCAAAGGACTTCCAATCTCTGCCGAGAGTATTAATCGTGGGAAAAGGAGATAGACCAATGCATGGAACTGTTGAGCAAGAGATCCTAACGCAGGAAGAAAATCTGACGCAAGCCAAGAGAAAACTGGATATCGGCGCACTGGACCGCCTCTATGCCGATGACGTCATGTTCACGGGTGTGACCGGCGAGGTGTGCGGCAAAGCTGGTCTGATGAGCGAAGCGCGTCAAGGCATCATCCAGCGCGATACTGCCGCTGCCCAGGGGAAGAAGATGGCTGCATCTTTCGACAAAGAAGACTTCAAAGTGGTTACACATGGCGACACTGCTATTGCAAGCTACCGTTTCGTGATCCAGATTCAAGGCGAAGGCATCGATATCCATCGCAGCTACCGCAGTACCGATGTCTGGCTGAAACGCGAAAATACGTGGCAGGTCATTGCCGGACACATGGCGAGCCTGGACCCGCAAGGAGCGCGGTAACTGCGACTGCCCGCGTCGCGAGAGCGACGTACCGGCCGCAGAATCAGGAGGATTTCGAAGCCGGACGTCACAGTCCCTTTACCCTTTTCATCAATGTCCCTAATCGGCGATAGGTTCTTCCCAGGATGTTAGGTAAGATCGGCCACACCACTCAACCCGTCGAAGAGCAGCGCTACGGAGGAACTCACTTGCGTATCTTAGTCTCGGCCATTTTAGCCGTGTGTCTCTCGGCCTGCGGCCGTTCTACTCCCGAAGGTGTCCGCGAGGTCCGTGTGGCTATGTCTCGAGACGGTATCACCTGGGTGCCCATTCATTTGGCAGAGACCCTGGGATACTTCACCGAGCAGAACCTGAAGGTCTCCGTTTTGTATACCGACGGCTTGAGTAACTCCATGGAGGCTCTTCTTACGGGAAGTGTGAATGTGATGGGCGGTTCGCTGCTGCAAACGCTTCCATTGGCCGCCGAAGGCCAAAATGTTCGCTCCTTCGTGCTTCTTTATTCACGTCCCACATTAGCGATCGCGGTTGCACCGGCCATGGCAGGCAAGATCACGGACTTTGCCAAACTCAAAAACCACAAGGTTGGTGTTTCCGCCATAGGTTCTCCACTCCACATGCAGCTGAACTTCGCGCTCGTCAAGTCCGGGCTGTCGCCGGAGGATGTGTACCCTGTTCCGATCGGGACTGGCGCCGAATCCCTGGCGGCGCTCGAACTTGGAAGGGTGGACGCAGCGGTCCTTGTTGGCAGTGCGATCACCACATATGAACGGAAGAATCCCCACGCCAAATTTCTCAGTGACTCCCGTACGCCGGAAGGCTCGCGTCGGATGTTCGGCACCGATACCTTTCCGAGCACGTCGATTCTTGCGCAGGATAGTTGGCTCAAGGAAAATCACGATATCGCCGGACGCTTCGCCAAGGCGGTCCTTAAAGCAATGGGATGGATGCGCACCCATTCGGCCGAAGAGGTCCGAGCTCAAATGCCGGAAGCCACGCGAATGCCAGATGCCGAGGCCGATCTTCAGGCGATCCGGCAGGCCCAGCAGACGCTCTCGCCTGACGGCGTCACCCCCGACTCCGCTCCTCAGTTGATGAGAGAGTTCCTGGCCGTTTCGAGTGAAAAAGTCCGCAAGGCGAACATCGACTTCACAAAGACCTACACGAACGAATTTGTGATCGACAAGTGACTTCAGCGATCAAGGTCCGGAGCATCGCCAAGCGCTTCGCAAACTACTGCGCTGTGGAAGAAATCGACTTTGAAATACCGCCGGGACGTTTCGTCTCCATCGTTGGCCCCAGTGGCTGCGGCAAGTCCACGGTGCTGAATATGATCGCCGGGCTCCAGGCTCCAACTGCCGGCGCGATCGATGTTTTCGGCGAGCCGCTCCGCGGTCTCAACAAACGAGCAACTTACATGTTCCAGCAGGATGCCCTCCTGCCCTGGAAAACTGTTCTGAATAATATTCAGATTGGACTTCAGTTCCGTGGCCGCGGCCGGCGAGAGGCACTGGACGAGGCGAGAGTCTGGCTGGAGCGCGTTGGCTTAAAGGGCTTCGGTGACAGCTATCCTTACCAGTTGAGTGGCGGCATGCGGAAACGTGTCGCGATGGCGCAGTGCTGGATCGTGCAGCCGGATATCGTCTTGATGGACGAACCCTTCGCCGCCCTTGACGTTCACACACGCCTTCGCATGGAAACAGAAGTCCTCAGGCTCTGGACGGCATCGAAGAACACGGTGATCTTCGTGACGCACGAGCTTGAGGAAGCCATCGCTCTCTCGGACGAAGTTCTGCTGCTATCGGCGGGTCCAGGCAGCCGCCTCGTCGGCCGCTACGAGGTGGATCTCGAACGCCCCAGAAATCTCATCGACATCAAGACAGAACCTCGCTTCCATCAACTCTATCGCGCGATCTGGAGCGACCTGCGGCAGGAAGTCCTGAAAAGCTATGAACGACACGACTAAGAAACGCGTTCCAATCCTTGTCTCGCAGCTCTTGCTGGGATTGATAGTCTTGCTCGTTTGGGAATTGGCCGCCGATACGGGTCGCCTGAATACGTTTTTCTACAGCAGCCCCAGCCTCATCGCCAGGGAACTTTTGAGTCTGGTACTTACGGGTGAGCTTTGGCGGCATCTGGCGACAACGTTTATCGAGGCAGCACTTGCTTTCTCTATCGGCAGCCTCCTCGGTATTGTCTGCGGCTTTGTGCTCGCCAGATCCCCCCTAATGGCGTCCATATTCGAACCCTACCTCCGCATCGGGAACGCCCTCCCGCGCGTGGTGTTCGCTCCAATCTTCTTCCTCTGGTTCGATATAGGAATCCCTTCAAAGGTTGCGCTCGGCGTCACCGTCGTGTTCTTTATTGTCTTCTTTAACACTTTTCGAGGGTTACGCGAAGTCGATGTCGTGATGATCGACAATGCGCGCATTCTCGGCGCCTCGGAGCGTCAACTCATTCGCCACGTGCTTATCCCCAGCGCCCTGACGTGGATCTTCTCCAGCCTGCACGTCAGCATCGGCCTTGCCATCATCTCGGTGGTTGTGGGCGAGTGGCTGGGCGCTTATTACGGAATCGGCCACATGATCGCGCGATATCGACAGAACTTTGAAGCTGCCGGCATGTTTGCTGGAGTGACCGTTCTCGCACTCGTTGTCCTGGCAGTGGGCAGCGTCGTGGATAGGGTGGAGCGTCGTCTCATGCGCTGGAAGCCCGAACGCTCCGGGTCAGGAATGAAGGAACTCGGGTGAAGCAAAAGAAGAGGGTGTGCGACGAAGGAATACCCCAATGTTCGTGTCTCAAAACCGCCCAATGTTCCGAGGAGCAACAGATGAAACGTATTTTCTTAACAATAGTGATGATTGTCGCCGCATCCACTTTTGTTTCTTGTCAGTCGAAAGCCACAGAAACTGTCCGGCAGACGGCGAACGAAACTCCCGACGCGAGAATTGGCCAGATTATCGCTGATCAGGTGGCTGCCTGGAACGTGGGCGACGAGAAGGCATTTTCCACGAGTGTTTCAGCTGACGCCAGCTTCACCAATATTCGGGGAACTGTTTTCTATGGTCACCAGGCGTTCGAAGACCGGCATCGCGAGATCTTTCAGGGCTTCTTCAAGGGCAGCAAGTTGGTGATGTCGGTCAGCAAGATAAGGTTTGTACGCCCTGACGTGGCCATCGTCGATGTCATTACGGATATAAGCCAACTCCAGGGCAGACCGCCGGGCATCAATGTCAGCACCGACGGAAGGATTCATACGCGCTTGCAGGAGGTGTTCGTGAAAGAGGGAGAAAAATGGTTCATAACCTCCTACCACAATGTCGACGTCAAAGAGGACTGAGGTCGAACCGTCCGTGACGTTTCCGTGCTTTTCAGCTTTGATTCAGAACAGTTTGAGGAAGGAATTAGAGTGAAGCGAGCCGACAACGAACGAGTGAAAGGACTGTACAATGCCGATCAAGCACCTCCGGTTCATGCTCATACTTATCCTCGCGTTTGTATCATCAACTTCGGGACAACCGCCGCAGGCAGACGCGTTCTATCAGGCGATCCGCAATGACAACCTTTCGCTCCTGCGTGAGTTGATCAAGGCGCAAGGTGCGAACGTCAAGGATGCAACGGGGCAAACTCCGCTCATGATTGCAGCCGCGTTCGGCAGCCGTGACGCCGTTCGCGCTCTGGTCGATTCCGGAGCAGACATTAACGCGACAAGCAATGCGAAACTGACGGCGCTCCATCTGGCCTGGCGCGACGAATCTGTTGTCCGGCTGTTGCTGGATCATGGCGCAACTGTAAATGCCAAATCGCAATTGGGATTTACGCCGCTGATTGTTGCCGCTTCTGCGACAGGCACAGCGGGCGTCGTTACGCTGCTCCTGAATAAGGGCGCGGACGTGAATGCTGCGGAGAGCAGAGGCGTCACTCCGCTGATTGCCGCTGCCAGTGTGGGCAATACTGCTGCGGCAAAGCTACTGCTCGACCGGGGTGCGGAGGCGAACGCAATTGCTGACGGGCAGCCAAGTCAGAAGACTGTCACTCCGCTGATGGGAGCCGCTCATAACGGGGACATTGAGCTCACACGCCTGCTACTGGCCCGAAAAGTGGATGTCAACGCGATATCGCCGGATCGCGACACGACAGTCAGGAACTTGCCTGTTGAGTTTGGCGGTTTCACGGCGCTCCACCTTGCAACCGCGGCTTCCAGTCCGTCTGTGATGAAGTTGCTGATCGATGCCGGCGCTTCGGTCGATGCGGCAGACGTCCGCGGCATTACGTCTTTAGCCTGGGCCATTGCGTCGGATCGGCCGGATCCACAGGTTGTTCGCTTGCTGCTCAACAAGGGAGCAAATAGAACGGCAGCATCAAAGGCCGGCGAAGACCCGCTCGTATGGGCGAGAAAGTTCAACAACCCTGCGGTTCTATCGCAGCTGAAATTGGCCCCGAATAGTGCCGTCGCCGGAGGGTCGGTCTTGCGCGCTTCCGTGCCGTCGCCGCGCGATGCAGTGGAGCACAGTCTGGTGCCTCTCCTTATGGGTTCCGAAGGTGTAAAGACCACAGGAGGAGGATGCATTGCGTGCCATGCGCAGCCGATGACCGCCATGGTGGCGGAGCTTGCATCGCGGCGGGGATGGCATGCGGACCCGGCGCTTGCAGAATCATCTCAGGTGACAAGCGCTATGAGCGCCGGCATTGCGAATTTCTTGCAAGGGCGCGAAAACGGCGGCCTGCCGGATAACCATCTCTACAGCACGTTTATGATGGCCGTGATCAAGATGCCGCCGACTCTGGCCACCGATGCCTGGGTCTACTATCTGGCTGCCAAACAGCGACAGGCGGGAAACTGGCATGGAATGGCAACACGGATGCCCATCCAGGACGGGGATATCAGCCGCACCGCGCTTGCGATCCAGGCACTCTCCGTTTATGGAATCCCGGCTCGCAAGGCAGAGTTTTCCACGCGCATCGAACGCGCTGCGGCGTGGCTGGCTGCACAGCAACCTCAGAGCACGGAAGAACTCACCATGCAGCTTCTTGGCCTCAACTGGGCCGGAACGAACCGGCCGCTCCGCGAGACACGTATACGCGAGCTGAAGAAATTGCAGCGTCCCGACGGCGGGTGGGGTCAGACGCCAAATCTCTTAAGCGACGCCTACGCAACCGGCCAGGTTCTCTATGCCTTTCACGAACTCGAGATACCCGCCGCAGATCCCGTAGTCCAGCGGGGCATCGCATTCCTGTTGCGCACGCAGGCTGAAGATGGGACGTGGTATGTGAAGAGCCGGGCCATGAAGATTCAGCCGTATTTCGAAAGTGGATTTCCCTACGGCGACGACCAATGGATTTCCCAATCGGGAACCGCCTGGGCGGCGATGGCTCTCGCGGTCACCGGAGCCCCTGGGCCTGCGACGTCGTTCGCGCAGACTTCCGAGACTCCGTCTCAGGTTTCATTTGTTAGATCAAAGGATGGAACGCGCATCGCCATTGAATGCACCGGCAAGGGTCCCAGTCTCCTGCTTGTTCATGGAGGCATAGGTGACCGCAGCCGTTGGAAGCCTCTACTCCCGCTGTATGCTTCCGACTTTAGAGTTTGTGCAATGGATCGCCGCGGTCACGGCGCAAGTGAAGCCGGTTCGAGCTACAGCTTGAGTAAGGAATTTGAGGATGTCGCCGCCGTCGTAAACACTCTACCGGGCCCGGTCTTCGTCCTCGGCCATTCGATTGGAGGACTCTTCGCGCTCGAGGCCTCATTTCTTACGGACAAAATCTCAAAGCTGGTTCTGTATGAACCACCATTGCAGGATCTCGATCACACCGCTGTCGCGGACAGAATGGAGAAAATGATTCGCACCGGCGATCGCGAGCAGGCGCTAGTGACGCACTTGCGGGAAATCGTGATGATCTCGCCGGATGAAATCGCGGTAATGAAAAGCAATGCATCGTGGCCCAGTCGTGTCTCCGGCATTGATATACAGATTCGCGAAATTCGAGAACTTGCTAAATATCGTTTTGATGCAAAGCGAATGAGAACATTAGACGTACAAACCTTGCTGCTTACCGGCGATAAAACCGCTTCACCACAACTGAAACAGGCAACCAGTTCGTTAATGGAAACTTTGCCCAGGCGAACTCTCGTCGTGTTCGAAGATCAGGAACACAATGCGATGGACAATATCCCGCAGACGTTCGCGGAGTCCGTCACGAACTTCCTGCGTGGCCGCTAATCCGACGATTCTTGTTAACGGCCGATCGCTTTGGGGTATGAACATCGCAGGCCAGTTATCAGCCAACAAACCTTGGGGGACAATCTCATGATGGTGCTCTTACTCGCCGCACTGCTGGCGCTGGCTTCTCCACTGCGAGCACAAGACAACGCGGACATTAAAGGCAGAGTCTTGCGGGAAGGAAGCCAGGAGCCGATACCGAATGTTCAGCTGACGCTCGTTAAGTCCGCTTCGGGAACGACATTCACCGCAGAGACAGCTGCGGAATTGGATTCGTTACAAACTCTAATCGCGACGGTCCCTCCGGGAAACTCTCCAGCGACGCTTGCATTGTTCATTGCCAGCCGTGAACAAGCCCTGGGTTTGGCGCCCGGAACAGTTGCATTAACGACTCAATCTACCGCGCTCTCCGATGCCTCAGGACACTTCAGTTTCAAGAACCAGGCTCCGGGAAAGTACACCATACGCGCAGTGCTCGATGGATACTTCGGTTCTCCAGTCAATGGTTCCGTCTCAACGACGATAACAAAGACGATTACCGTTGAAGCACAGGAGCCAGTACCGGCAGTGGATCTGTTCATGATTAAGGGAGGAGTCATCTCCGGCCGAATTCGCGGTCCGAATGGCCAGCCCGCGTCTGGCGTTCCGTTGGGGCGTAGAAGCTGGCCAGTAATCGGGAATTCCGGGGACGGGGGTATTAATTCCGGGGACGGTGGAATTCGCACCCCCGTCCCCCGAACTATTTCTTCACGAGCAGCATGGTTGACGGATCGAGGGCGAGCGTGAGTTTGGCGACGTCTGGATTGTCGTGATCCTTCAGGAGCGAAAGTTTCACCGTGCCGCCATCGTCCGTCATTTGAACGATGACAGCGATTGCAGGGGCGAGCTTTGTGAGGGGTTCGGGAATTCCTAGCGCGTCCGCTGCGACGCCACGGTGAGTTATTGCAGACATCCACAACTCGACGTTGAATTCTGACGCGAGTTGGCGGAGTGCTTCAATATCCGCAAGGGTTGCCTGTTCGAAGGCGAATCCCTCGATGATCAGACAGGCCGGCTCGAAGTGGGCGACGTCCTTCAGGAATTGGACCGAATGGCGCAGCTTGTCCGTAGTAAAAGTTCCGCCCGTATAGGTATGGATCATGCGGTGGCGTTCCATGTCGAGCCGCGCCGTGGCGAGGTCTTCCAGGTCCGCGGAGTGGGCGAGATCCATGAAAATCTCGTCGTAAAATTCCCGAATGTGATCGACCGTCTTGTCGAGTGAAACGTGCAGCACCTTGCGCCCGCGAATGGCGTCATCGATTGCGATTCCCACCAGGAATGCAGTCTTGCCAAGGCCGTGGCGTGCAACCACAACTCCGATATTGCCCGGGCCGACGCCACCATGGATTGAGTGTTCGAATAACCGCAGCGGATTGCGTTCGTTAAGTTCTTTGCTATACATGTGCTTTTCCTCGATTATTCCTCGCCGTCTACTCATCGCCTTCTATTCATCATCATCGGCAACCAGGCCGGTGCCGTACTTCTCAACCAGTTCCTTGTGAACTTCGGACGGAACCGCAGTATATTTCGCGAACTCCATCGTGTATTCCCCTTTTCCCTGGGTGGACGACCGGAGATCGGTCGAGTACCCGAACATCTCCGCCAGCGGCACTTCGGTGTCGACCCGGACAAACCCTTCTTCCTCGGTCGTTCCAATAATCACTCCGCGGCGTTGCATCACCGTGCGCACGAAGGCTCCCTGAAATTCGAGTGGCCCTTCCACCGAAACCTTCATGATCGGTTCGAGAATCTGCGGCCTCGCCGACGCATACACTGCGCGGAATGCGCCGCGCGCCGCGGCCTGGAATGCGTTGTCGGAAGAGTCCACGGCGTGGGAGGCGCCATCATTGACCACGACGCGGAAGCCGGTGACGGGGAACCCGATCAGGCGCCCTTTCCCGATCATCGACTTGAACCCTTTTTCAAGGGAGCTGATGAATTCCTTGGGAATGGAGCCCCCATGCGTCTCGTCGACGAACTCGAAATCGCCTTCGGCCATCGGCTCGACGTATCCGGCAACACGTCCGAACTGTCCCGAACCACCGGTCTGCTTTTTGTGCGTGTGGTTGAACTCCGCCTTCCGCGAGATCGCTTCCCGGTACGCGACCTGAGGGGCGCCGGTTTCCACTTCGGCGCCGTACTCGCGCTTCATGCGTTCGACGTAAACGTCCAGGTGAAGCTCTCCCATACCCGAGATGATTGTTTCGTTGGATTCCTCATCGACGCGCGCGCGGAATGTCGGGTCTTCCTTTGTGAAACGCTGCAGCGCCTTTCCCATGTTCGCCTGCGACTTCTTGTCCTTGGGCTTGATGCTCAAGTGAATAACGGGCTCGGGCACGTGCATCGACGTCATCGAATATTGGATCTTTTCCGAAGTGAACGTGTCGCCGGACGCGCAATCCACGCCGAACAATCCGACGATGTCGCCGGCGGAGGCGTCGAGGATGTCTTCCATTTCGTCGGAGTGCATCCGTACGAGTCGTCCGATTCGAACGTCGCGCCCGGTGCGGCTGTTGACGATCGTGTCGCCCTTCTTCAACGTCCCCTGGTAGACGCGAATGTAGGTCAACTGGCCAAAGCGTCCTTCTTCCAGCTTGAACGCCAGAGCGACAAATGGCGCCGTGACGTCGGAGACGAGCGTCACTTTCGTTTCCCCTTTGGAAAGATCGAGGGCTTCGTTGGTGACTTCGACCGGACTCGGCAGGTAACGCGTCACCGCGTCGAGCAACGGCTGAATCGCCTTGTTCTTGTATGCCGAGCCGAGAAATACCGGAGTCAGAGCGAGAGAGATCGTTCCCTTGCGAACTGCGGCGTGAATCAGTTCCGGAGTCACATTTTCTTCGAGCATGGCTTCCATCAGCTCGTCGGAGTACATCGAGACAGCGTCCAGCATTTCGGCGCGCTTCTCTTCCGCCTGGGCCTGAAGCGCCGCGGGAATCTCTTCGACGCGCAGGTCATCGCCATTGGGCCCGTCGAAATAGCGCGCCTTCATGTCGATGAGATCGACCACACCTTCGTGGTCCGCCTCGAGGCCGATCGGAATCTGCATCAGCACCGCGTTGTGTTTCAGCTTTTCGCGCAGCTGGGCCGTGACGCGAAACGGGTTCGCGCCCGCACGGTCGCACTTGTTGACGAAGGCGAGCCGCGGGACGTTGTATCGCTTCATCTGCCGATCGACCGTCATGGACTGGGACTGCACACCTGCAACCGAGCACAGCACGAGGATTGCTCCGTCCAGGACGCGAAGCGATCGCTCGACCTCAATGGTGAAGTCGACGTGTCCCGGGGTGTCGATGATGTTGACGAAGTGTCCGCTCCACTCGCAGAACGTTGCCGCGGACTGAATCGTGATGCCGCGCTCCCGCTCCAGGTCCATCGAGTCCATTTTTGCCCCGACACCGTCCTTACCCTTGACGTCGTGGATAACCCGGATTCGCTTCGTGTAATAAAGAATCCGTTCCGTCAGTGTCGTTTTGCCGGAATCAATGTGAGCGCTGATGCCGATGTTTCGTATCTTTTTAAGATCGCTGATCACTACAAATCCTTACCTTTCGAGGCTGCATTGCCACGGTCCCCATCCGGACGTGATTTAGTATCTTAACGGGGGAATTCGGGGGACGGGGTATTAAATCCCCCGTTGCCCGAATTCCCTTCGAAATTTGCTTGACGAACGCTAGCCTGCCAGTATTTAGTTAGTTGAATAACTAAGCATGGTATCCGATACAAAACAAAGAATCATTGGTACCGCGATGCGGATGTTTGCCGAAAAAGGATATCAGTCGACGACGATCGCCGAGATTGCCCGAGCTGCAGAAGCCAACGCCGGCAGCGTCTACTTTTTCTTTCCGACCAAGCAAGAGATTCTGCTTGCTGTTCTCGACGCGTATTGCGAAGGCATCGAACGAATGCTGCTTCAGCCGGCCTGGGAAAACGTTTCCGATCCGATAAATCGCATATTTGCGTTGTTGGAACGATATCGATCGTTTTTGGTGGAAACCGAATGCCGATATGGTTGCCCTATCGGCATTCTCGCACTTGAATTGCACGAACCCGATCCACCGGTGCGGCAGAAGCTCGCCGCCAACTTTGAGAAGTGGACGACAGCAATCGAAGGCTGTCTTCGCGATGTGGCTGGGCGATTGCCGCCGGAAATCGACGTGCACGATCTCGCAACTTTTGTTCTGACGACGATGGAAGGCGGAGTTATGCAAGCACGCACCTATCGCCATCCCGAGACGTTTGATGCGTCAATCCGAGTTCTCAAAAACTACTTTTCACATTTACTCAAGGAGAAAATATGAAGAAACTCCTGCTGATCCTGTTCCTGTGCTTCCTCGCGGCGCGGCTTCATGCCGCATCGCTCGAACCGGTCGTCACGGAAGGCCTGGTCAATGCGCCGGTAGACGCCGTTTGGAAGGCGTTTACCGAGAAGCCGCTTCTTGAAAAATGGATGGTGGCGAAAACGGAGATCGAGCTTAAGGTCGGAGCGACATGGAAAACCAGCTACAGCAAGGAATCCGATTTCAACGACGACGCCTCCATTCACCAAATGATCCTGGCTTACGATCCTGGCCGCATGCTCGCTTTCCGCACAATCAAGATTCCGAAGAACTTTCCTTATTCCGCGGTGACGAATACCTGGACCGTCGTGTATTTCGAGCCTGCCGGCGGCGGCAAGACTCGCGTGACCGCACGCATGATGGGCTTCGAAGACAATGAACAAGGACACAATATGCGTGCATTCTTCGAGCGAGGAAACAAATCGGAGTTTGACGCGCTGGTAAAGTTTTTCGAAACCGGCGTGCCCCAGAGGGTTCAATGATCCGGAATTCAGGGAACGGGGGAATTCATACCCCCATCCCCTGATCTCCGAAACGGTCCTTGAATGGCAGTCGGAACATTTCGTGCGGTAACCGTCCACGCTGCAAACATGCCGATCGCGAGATAGACCGCGGACATGGTTGTGACGTTACTCAATGGCAGCGATCCCGCAACAAACGTGAGAATAACGGCGCTCAGTTGGTATCGGAGTCCCGCGGATTCTTTGGACGCGATCCGCATCGTAATTCCGACGAGAACTCCAATGAAGACGGATCCGAAAGACACATTCGCGGCCGCAAGCAGAACACCGTGAATCACTCCACCCGCGATTGCCACAACAATTCCGTCACGCAGGGCGCGCCGATAGTATCTGGCAAGATTGGCGCGCGTCTCGTGCTTGAACTTTTCGGTGCACGCCGGACAGGCCTGCTGACTTCCCACACGAAAATACAGTCGAAGGGGATCGTTGCAGAACGCGCAGCAGCCTTCGGCGGTTTCGGTTGATTTGAGACACTCCAGAATATAGTTCCCGAACCGAATGGGACTCTGATCGATTCGCAGTCTGACGTTGCCACCCATCGCAACCCGGCTCAGGTCCTCTCGGTCGACCAGCAACCAGCGCTCTGGCTCGAATGGGAGAAGCCTGATTGTCGACATGCCCATGGGAAATAGCCAGACGTCGGGGAGTTCCTTCGCCACTCCCCAAAGCAGCAGCTGGAAGCTGGCGCGGAAGACACCGACATGACACTCGCCAAGCGGCTCGTCGAGTTCAATCGGTGAGCCAGATCCTTTCGATCCAATCGACCAACCGGCAACGCCGCTCTGCCAGCCGGGCATATCGCAAGACTCCAGCGGCAGATCGAGTTCCCGAACGGAGTGATCGCGGATATCGGTTAGTCGAACGCGCACGCCCTTTTCAATGTCCCTTCGGGCGAAACGCTAGGCATGTTCCGCAGCCGGGAGTTCCCGGTAGAAATTCATGAGATCGGTGTGTGGGGGAGCAATCCCCATCTGCCTCAGCATTGCCATCGCCTGGCCGCGATGCAGTGTCGCGTGATTGACGATGTGCAGGACGATATGACACGCCGGTGTGCGCGCCATCTGGCCGTCCAAAATTGATTTGTACTCCACCTCGCGGTTGATCTCCGCTTCGCTCGCACGCTCCGCCCAGCTTATCCATTGCTTATGGAGTTCGGGCCAGACCGTCTCCAACACCTCGCGTGATTGACCCGGTTTCTCCATTGGCTCCACGACACGCGTGAACCAAAGCCAATCGGCCCAGAGAATGTGCGCGAGCGTGCCCAGCAGGCTGCTGTGCGATACACCGACGGGTCTCTCAAGATCCGCATCGGGGACGGCGCGAACCGCCACGACCAGTTTGAGTGAGGCCCACGCGGAATAGCGCAAGTGTAAATGCGCTTCGACTGAAGTCATTCTGAGAGCTTACTATTCCCAGTCGATGCGATCAAAGGCTCGCGGGAATTCGGGGGACGGGGGTATGAATTGAGGAGACGGGGGAATTCATACCCCCGTCCCCCGAATTCCGAATCTGCTGTTCATGGTTTCGATGAACACATACCATGGGCTATGGCCGTCGGAAGTTTCGACCGGAAATTCGGCGCGGCATTCCTGGAGTCACTTCCCGGTTCTCCCGGCGTCTACCTCGTTTACGATCGGCAAGCCGAGCTGATTTATGTCGGAAAAGCAATAAACCTCAAGCGCCGACTGTCGCAGTACCGCAATACCCTGCGGCGAAAAAAGCATCGCCGCATGCGCGGGATTGTGAAAGAAGCCGCCCGCATCGAGATCCAACGTGCGGAGACCCATCTCGATGCGTGCCTCACGGAGACGATGCTGATCCAGAAACATCGGCCCCGCTGGAATATCGTGGGCGCGTACTCGTTTCTCTATCCGTTGATCGGGATCCGATCCGCGAATGGCGATATCGAGTTCTGCCTGACGACCTCTCCCGATACCATCCTTCATGTATGTCCCGGCTTTGTATTTCACGGCGCGTTCCGCTCCCGGCGAATTACAGGCGACGCGTTCTTCGCGCTGATGCGGCTTCTGAGGTTTGTCGGTCACGTCAATCCCTCGAATTATCGCAACAGGATCCCCAGACACAGTTACGACGTCAGCTTCAGGAGGCTGCCGCCGAACTGTGTTGAAAGCTGGGCCGCGTTCCTGAAAGGGGAGTCCGCACTCGCCATGGAAGAGCTCGTTCTCAGCCTCCTGGAAAATCGTGGTGCCCGGCGCAGTTCAAGCAAAGTCCAGGAGCATCTCGACGAGCTGAAACGCTTCTGGAGACGCGAGTGTCTGACTCTCGCCAGGGCCCGGAAGGCTACAGGATGTGGGGAGTGGCCCGTTCCCCAG
>Ga0184628_10000391_pt1 | contig 24067 bp, 24 predicted proteins | sample PLM4_5_b1_FD_133149 | JGI IMG/M metagenome (GOLD analysis project Ga0184628, IMG submission 133149) | Groundwater sediment microbial communities from an aquifer in East River, Colorado, USA - PLM4_5_b1 | ecosystem: Environmental > Terrestrial > Soil > Riparian zone | place: USA: East River... | reverse complement strand
TAGCGGCAAGCTGGTCAGATTACGCACAGTAAGACCTGATCACCTTTTGAAGTTGGGCCGTATCCCCTATCCTCTAACTAGATTAGTTGTAGATATGATCTATGGTAAGAGCGAGACGAAAGATATAGATGCTTTCTTGGAGGAGCAAACATCTATAGAAGATGCGAAGGAGATGTTGGAAAGTCTTCGCGTCGTCTGTACGGCAGGACTAGTAGAACCCAAGATCGTAGATAATCCTGTTGGTGAAGATGAGATTTCTATGGACGATATCGAACTTGCTGATCGGGGCTACATCTTCCGGCTGGTCTTTGTGCCAGCCGAAGCATTGTCCACATTTCGTTACAAACCGCCAACAGATGTGGAAGTTATGGCGAACGGCGCAGCAGACCCACAGCCGTCCATCTAATCTGGTGAACGTGCAAGATAAACTTGCCGCACTTCTTCTAGATAATGCGGTAGTTTTCTTCGGCACAGCAATGGAAAATGCGCTGCAAGAACGCGTAAATTTAGGATCACCTAATCATCCTCACTGGGAACAGAAATATTCTCTCAGTGAGTTATTGGATTCTGGCTTTTTGTTGCCGGAGCCTGAAAAGCCTAAGAAGCTCATAGCAGGGGGACGGAGAAATTCAGGGATTGCTCAAGTCTTGGCTTTAGCTGATCAGGGTACGCAAGGTATTAAGAAATGGGTGTTTGATCCCAGTGCGATAGTGGTAGCAGAGGAACCTAATGTCTGATCCTATAACAGTTGGAAAGCTGATTGTAGATTCTAAAGGGCTTGAGAAGCTAGTCCCCCTGGCCGCCTCTATCGGTGCATCTGTTTCTGATAGCTTAGGAAAGATCGATCAGACAGCTACGATGGTTGAAGAGAGCCTCAAGCAGATGACCGCAGAGGCTCAGAAAGATCTTGCTCTGGTACGAGGACAGCAGCAGCAGACGACCGCTGCCGTCCAAGCAGATGCGAAAATTAGAGTAGCCACAGCTCAGGCAGAGTCTGCGGAGAGATCTTCTGCCGCTAAGATGATGTCTACTCAGATAATCGAGAACGAGAAGCAGGTCACAGCTCTTGTAAAAGAAGATGCAACTCTCAGAGTACAATCTCAGAAGCAAGCTGATGCTGTAATTTTACAAGATAAGAAAAACAATCTTCAACAAGCATTGAAGGCACAAGATGCCTTCACTAAGATGCAAGCTGCGGATGCTCGACAAGTTCTTGCTGATGCGAATAATACGGCAAGACAAGCGAGAGATACGCAAGCGCAGACCGCAAAGAAAGCAATAGCAGATAGTAATAATTCTACAAAAGTACAACTTCAGAATACTAGTTTATTAGCTAAATCTGCACAGCAAGCATCTAAACAAACGCATAATGTTCAGCAATTGAACACTAAGCAGACTATGGCGACCCAGGCTCAACAAGCTAAGATGGGTGTGACCGTAGTTCAGACCGCTTCCAAGATGGCTATAGCGGCTTCTAATAATCAAACTAAACTCCAGATAGCAAATATAAATCAAGTAACAAACGCCCAAAGAAATGCTACTCGTATTCAACTAGCGAATATGAGAGCTGCGGCAAGACAGCAAGCTCCGGCTACAGGTGGTGGGATTGGAGGTGTAGCGAAGGGAGTTCTTGGTGGTGTAGCTGGAGTAATAGGATTAGGGGCTATAGGGGGTGGGGCCGGAGCGATAGCTTCCCAGGTCTTGCAGCTTGCCAAGAATGCTGCTATTGCTACCGTTGAAAGCGATAAGCTCGCAGTAGCTTACGAGAGACAGCTTATAGGAGCTAGAAATCTAGCGGGTGGTCAAGCTCAATTAAATCAACTTCTCATATCTTATGAAGAAGCAGCGGGTGGAGCGGTAGATAAGGTTACTGCTCTGCAAGATGTAACGAAGTTACTGGCATTGGGAATTGCTACTTCCACAAGTGAAGTAGCTGAATTTACGAAAGCTGCTCGTGGAATTTCTATTGCGATGGGAACTTCTGTACAGGATGTAACAGAAGATATCGCATTAGCTACAGGAAATCTCTCCACTCGCCGTTTAGATCAATTAGGTTTAAGTATTCAAGAAGTTAATGAGCGTACAGAAGAACTACGGGAGACTAACGCAAGTTGGTCTCGTGAACATGCTTTCGGTCAAGCCATTATACAGATCGGCATTGAGAAGTTCGGAGAACTGACGGAAGCTGAGCAAGCTCAAGCTACTGGCGTCGAGAAGATGGAGAAGGCTTGGACTAACTTCGGCCTCACCGTAGGCATGATCATGAAAGGGCCAATCAATGATGCTGCCGAAGTGCTTGAGGATATCTTACAGAAAGCTCAAGCGGCGGCGGAAGCTATCCACAATGTTCAGGTACAGAATCAGGGGAAAATAGTTCCTGGAGGAGTTAGTGTTCCAGCTTCTGCTGCTAATATCCCAGGCCTCGAGAAGGCTCTTGCAGAAGCTCAAGAGAGATATGCTCAAGCGGCTTCTGATTTAGCTAAGGGTGTTGGTGATTCTGAAAATCTTAAAGATGACATGCTCACCTTTGAGGAAAATATCGCAGCTATCAACGTGAGCTTACGTGCGGCACATGAGCAGGATCTGGCTAATCGTGGTGTAACTTTCAAGCTCACTAATCCTGAAGACTTCGGTCAATCCCCTGGTGTTGAAGGCAGGACTAGGGAGCAAGTAGATGCTATTGTAGATCATGAAGATGCTCTTACAGATATAGCTAATCAGGCAATGAATGATCGCATCCGTGAAACAAATGAATGGGAACGGCAAAGAACTAATGTCATCACGCAGTACGAGCAACAGATTGCTGAGAGTGCAGAAGATTTTGGTAGGAGAAGAGCTAGGGATAACGAAGAATTTGCTAGACAGATTCAGGAAATAGAAGAAGACTCGGCTAAGAAGCAATTGGAAGCAGAGCGAGATCTTGCAGATAATATCGCAAAAGAGCGAAGAGACCATGATCGTCAGATGGTCAAGTGGTCTAGAGATTTTAATAAGTCTATAGCGGATAATAACAAAGATGCAAATAAGGCAATTAAAGAGGAAAATAAAGATTTTGACGATGAGCAAAAAGAAGCTAGGGCGGATAGTGCTGAGAAGATCAAAGAGCTAGACGAAGATTACGCTGAGGATAGAGCTAAAGCCTTATCTGCACATAATGAATCTCTCATGGAAGCGGCGGCACATTTAGATGCTTGGGCCGTATTCAACGAGCAGAGGAAATTCGCAAGAGAAAGTGAAGAAGCTGCGAAAGCGCATGAGAAAGATATCAAGGAAGAAAAGGAAAGCCTTTCCAAAGAATTGCTGGAAAATCAGAAATCTCATGATGAGAAGCTTGCAGACATAAGAACAAATAATGCTGAACGTAATGCAGAAGAGCAAGAAGCCTACGATCAGCGTGTAAAGGATGCGAATGAAGCTCTAGAGCAGCAGATAGCAGATCAGATTGCTGCCGGAAAGAAAGAGAAGACTGAGCGTGACGCACAAGATGCAGAACGCTTAGATGATATGAAGACTGCCCATGAGCTACGGCAGACGCAAGAAGATACTGATCGCGGGATTCAACTGGAGCGAGATAAAACTCATCACAATGCTCAGCTCCTGGAAATGGATAGAGTACATAGGGAGAGAATAACTCAGATTGGACAGCAAGAGCAAAAGGCTAGAGATAAACTTGATGACGAGTTCCTCAAGCAGATGGATGAGCTGGGATTACATCAGGCGGAATGGGGAGCAGCTCAGTTCAAGCATGAGAAGGAGTCTCTGACAGCCTTTGATGCCTTCTGGGAAGAAATTGGCAAACGGTTCAAGGATCCTACCTTTGGGCCGCAAAAGAAGCCTGAAGATGTTTTAGATCCCGTCTTCAACCCGTATAAATCTTTCCTAGAAGATTATATAAGTGATCTGAGAGCTGATCTAAAAGCAACCAAAGAAACGGATACGGATGAAATAGCAAGACTCCAGGGTCTTATTAAGAGAGCTCAAGATGCTCTTGATATCATCAATGGTGGGGCGAAAGCAACTGCTGAAATGGTGGGAGGATTAGGAGAATCTGTCACTGATTCCCCTTGGACTGGTTTAGATACAAGGATGATCACAGATCCCATCAATAAGTTGACAGAGCATATATCTCAACAGAAACCCAGTGTTACGATGGGAGATATCACGATTGTACTTGGAGATATAGGGAATCGTACAGATGGGGATGTGAAGCAATTAGTGGGACAAGCTATGATTGAGTGGATAGATAAAGCAGCGATGTATCAATCTACGAGTAGATGGTAGGTAGGATATGGCGAAGAGTAATTATAAATATGGATTGGGATGGAATCTAGCTGAAGGAGCTCTTACCAAGTTTAATCCACAACCTAGATCTATTGGTGTCAAAGTGACCCGTCGCAGCTTTCATAGCAATGGTGTATATGATGAGGGGTTATACGTAGAGCTATTGTGGAGCGCATTGGAAAATGAAGTAGACTATCAGAATATATTAATTGGATTTGATCTTCTTAACGTAGATAGTAATTTAGTTACGATCTATTGCCGTGATCAGTTCTTTAGATATAAGAGATATAATGGAATGGTCTATAGACCTTTGATAGGTGAAGATGTAGACTGGAACTTCTTTCCAGAAAATTTAGTTCTAACTATAAGAGATCTTATACTTATCGGATGAGCGTATATCTGTATATCCATAAACCTACTATAATCTGGAAAGCCAGAGTATCTTCTGCAGAAGATCTTATCTATCCTAAATTAAATATAAATTGGGATAGGGAAACCTTTGGAAGCTACACATCTGTCCGAGTTGGGCAGACTGTCCTCCTTGGAAGTAGTGAGGGGTGGGATGATCTGGGAAGACAGCGGGTTATATCTGGTGCTTCATCTCTTATCTTGCCTGTTGCCTTATCTTCCTATGGAAATAGAGATGGCGAGATTATGGCAGAAGTAGATGCCTATATCACCGTTCTCGATGAATATAGAATATGGGCTAAGATACCCAGAGCTAACGAAAAGAATGAGGTGTTGCCGGATGGTGGAATTCCGCATACAGACTATAATCAAGAACCATTTCCCTGCTCTAATCCTGGGCCAGCTATAGCGGGAACGGCAAGCGTAGCTACGGGGAAGTTCAGAGTTACTTTGGGAAGTAACTGGTCATTCCAATTTGATCCTACTGTATCTCTGAATGTATCTCCAGTGAGCAACTTCTCTTGGTCTGTCCCTGGCGGTACTTATGTGACTGGATCTTCCTCGTCTCAATTTCCTGTGGTAGATCTTCCACCAGGATTTAGATATGTAAGATTAACTGTGACGGGGGATAACGGCAAAGCTCATACTGCCTATCAGCCTGTCTTCGTGAGAGATCCAAGTGACGATGCGAATGTAATTCGCCATCAGGTAGTAAGTCATCAGATAACTCCGAAAGGGCAAGAATTACAGATTAAGCTCTTTTCCCCGCTTGATCCAATTACGTATCCATCTGGGATGATGTGTATTCTTTGGGAAGAGCATCCAACCTACGGCAGAAAGACATTATTTCATGGATGGCATGTCGCAGAATCTACTAGCACGCAATCTACGAAGACTGCTAGATTAAATGATATCACGATGAGATTCGTTGATGTCAATGGTAGATTAACTCTGCTTCCTGGTTTTACGCAAATCATGAGATCTCTTCAGGCTGCTGGAGCAGCGACGGCATACCAATGGGATCTTGCTCGATATAATAATATCTTATTCTATACTTGGCATATCTTATATTGGTTCACCACAGCTCTGAATGTAGTAGATTTCAGAATAGATAATTATGTACTGTCGATGTATGAATTCGCAGAGCTAGGAAGTGATGACCAAAATGTATATGATCAAATAAATACTCTTATGAACCGAGTTACACCTGATCATTATGTGACGTGTACGCAAGGCGGTCAGATCTTTTTAACCATAGATCCCCTGATCTTACAATCTGGAAGTAGAGCTGAATTCATCCCTGTGTACGGTACAATCTTCGCAAAAGATATGATTGATATATCTTGGGAGTTGAATCGTCCCCCTAAAATTGCAGAGCTTATCAGCGGAGCTATAAAATCTCAATCTGATTATGATATAGTAGATGGTCACGAGGTCATCCCCACGATCTTCTGCTTGGCTCCAGGTGAGATGCGGGGACAGGGGGCTTCTAAGACTACGCTTGGAAGTAGAATTGCTTCTGATGAGTATACACTTTACACATCGGAAGGAAATCGTTATGCACGTCTTAATTCCCCCTATGGGCCAATCACAGCCACGATGACGTGGGATTATTGGCTGGCTCTGGGAGCTAATTTAGATATAGCTCACATGAGCTTCGTTGAAGTTCTCATGGACGTATATCCCCTACGTCCCTATCCAGTATCTCTGATCCGCTGCGTAGTTCAGCAAGCAAATGTGAACTATAGTTACTCAGAAACTGCCTTCTTGAGAACTATAACGCTGACCTTAGAAGTAGAAACAGAAGGGCCTCCAGCGGAAGAATTTACCCCGCTAGACGAGGATTGATATGATCAATGAATCTGATTTAGCGAAAGCCTTTGATAAGTTACATCTTGCATCACAAGATAGAACTTGGATAGAAGCAAGGCTCGGCAAGCAACTCACTACGACGCCAACGTATGATCTCAGAGTCAAGGGAACTACAAATCAGTTCTATGTCTCTTTGGGCCGTAACGGTGATCAGGGTGTTACATCTGCTGTAGATATGTGCGGTGTAGCAGAAACTCCTTGGATCAGGGTAAGAGTGCGGCGAGAAAATGAGAGGTTGGTCATACGCGAAGCTTCTGCTTATGCAGCCGGATCAGGGAGCGGAGGCGGAGCTACTCATCTTAATGATCTGCTAGATGTTCAAGTTCCTACACCTGCGGATGGTCATACTCTGCAATTTAGCTCTTTCCTCGGACAGTGGATTGATGTCGTCCCTCCTGGTGGGGCCGGAGGCGCACCTTCCCCGCATGATTTAGATAGCTCTCATCATGAGGGATTCCTACCCTGGAGCAAGATAGACGCGTCTGGTGGAAGTATAGCAGATTTAGGGGATCACAATCATGGATCCCTAGCAGGTATAGCTCCTGATCAACATCATGCTAAATTGCATGATATTATAGATGCTGCTCATCATAAGGTGACTGGCGCACAGTACAATGTGATTGGACTTACGGCAACCGATCATCTTGGGATCTTAGCGAGTAGTAGTAATCCTGGGACTACGCAAAAGATAGTTCATACAGATGCCAATGGTGGCTTCATCATTGGGAGTGGTATGCTTGTCGTCAGTCCGAATACAAATAAGGTGACGATGGATGGTACGATGTTCGTGTTTGACAACTCTACGAACATCATTACCTTTGGTGCGAAGACTACTTTTAATGACGATGCTACTTTCAATGAGCCAGTAGACTTCAATGATTCTGTTACGTTTGATGCAGATATTATAAGATTCAATAAAGATCCACAATTATATGCGAATATAGACTTCAGAGCTGGCGATAGGAACATCACGGCAGAAAACAGTCTTCACATAAGACCTTCCACTGATCTATATCTGGAGAGCCAACCCGCTGGATATCCAACTACGGTTACATCTCGCGGTATGGTTTTCTTTCCAAATGATCAGGTGGTGAGATCACCCATCTTCGAGCCTTTGATTACGGGCATTGAAGGTTGGGCTATAGATCTTGGGCCAGGAACATATCATCAGCTCGCAATCAATAGCATCTTAGTAGATAATCTATATGCTAGGAAGTTCATAGCTGATGAAGCTAGAGTTCAGCGTGGTGAATGGTTTCTGACCAGATCCTTTGGCGTAGTTCAGGAAACCTTTAGCCTTCCAGCTACTAACTTCACAAGAGATGTATGGTTTGAAGAAGCTCCAGGATTGGGTAACTTCAAGCTCTTCGTGCCTGGGAACTGGCTTCAGAGTCGCACCATCGATTGGGGAACTGGTCTTCTGATTCAGGCTGTCTGGTTCAAGGTTGTGGGAGTTGGTGTCAACGGATATGTACAACGTCTTCCCGCAACAGATGAGCTACCCTCACGGCAACAATGGCGCATTCAGAGGGTACATGGTGGATATGATGGAGCTATTATCGCGAAGGGTGAGACCTTAGCAGATAATGGGATTCCGCGTAATGTCGCTGTTCCCAATGATTTTGGGCAAGGTCAGATCTGGGCTAATGCTCTGAATGAACCCGATCGTGGGCCTTTCATCCAAGTTCAGACCTTTGAATCTGTATCTGTAGATAACGTTCCACACTTCTTACCTAGAGTGCGGATGGGAAATCTGCAGAACACGGTAGATTTCACAATCCCAGCTTGGGGATTCGCAGCGGCAAACAATCTTGGTCAAGCCCCTTCTGCCGGAATGAGTGGCATCGCAATAGATACGCTCAAAGGAACGAGACTATTTAATGTAGATCTTCTGATCTATGATTCCAGTATTCCTACCGTTCTGCTAGATAGAACTCATGGTCTGGTATTTCATTACGACAATGACTATGACGACTGGAATGATCTTCGCTCTATTAGTTGGGTAGAGAACGTGAGCACTCCAGGAAATCCTGGAGACTCTGGCGTGTCATCTATATCTGCATTTTCAGGTGAAGATCCTACCCATTTTCAGACAAGAGGACTTAGAATAGATGTAGAGAAAGCTGCATCTAGCTCCGAGAAGACGGCTATTTACATGAGTGCCGGAAGCAAATTAGATGATTATAGTGAAAATTCATATTTGAATTTATACGGTTATATAGATCTAGATGATGGCACTAAAAAAGGTAAGATATCTAGTAAAGCAGTAGAATTTCATCATCAGGGAAATCTTAGAGTTTACGATGCCGATCTGTCCTCCAGTCCTGTTCTACCCTATCTAGTTGATAGATCTCAACTGAATGTTGTAGATTATCGGGGTAGGAAGGGGCGGGATGGCGGAGTCACCATCGAGCAGCAGGGTGGAGAATTCGACGATGTGTTCGGGGGTGGTCTTAACGGCGAAGCTGCTCTACACTGGAGATATCGAAATAGGGAAACTCAGTGGTTCAATCCGGCTGTTGCGCCTGATATCTGGTATAGTATGGGGATCTCCAGTGGCGGTTCATGGAGACTTACTGCCAGTGACGATTTAGATGCTGCACCCATCATATCGTATAATCCAGATACAGGTGAAGTCATCATCAATGGCTGGAGTCCTACGGGTTCCACTCCGCCTTCTGGCCTTATTGCCGGAACAGGTATTAATCTTACGGGAAGCGTAATCTCTGTCAATGCTACCGTAGCTCGCAATACGAACACCGTAAATGCGGGAAATGGCTTATCTGGCGGTGGAAGTCTAACTTCCAATCCCACGTTTACCGTAAGATTACAATCACCATCTGGTCTGATTGGCGGCCCCACAGGTATCGCGATCTCGAATACTCTGGCGGGAACTGGTCTTACGATGTCAGCCTCTAAAGTGCTGAGCATAGATCCTGGGATCTTCATCAATCCTGCTACGCAGATCATCACAGCATCTGATAGCGGATTGAAGGGGGGTGGGCCGTTAACTGCGGATGTGACGTTATCCCTAGATCTAGCAACTACTGAGCCAGGATTAATAATCACAGATGGCTTGACGGTAGATGGTAGCGTCATAAGAAATACTACGGCAATCGTAGCAGATGCGCCGCTATCTGGTGGTGGACAGCTAGGAAGTGGAGTTCATATTGGACTTATACTTCCACTTAATTCCGGCCTCAGTACGGCAGGAGGTCTGAATATCCCTACTTCCATACAGGGATTTGGATTGCTGATATCTCCAAGCAAGGTGCTATCTGTAGATACTACTGTCTTTGTTCAGAGAGACTTTGTTATCAACACTACTGCTCCAATTACGGGAGCTGGTGATTTCACTACTCCGAAGACTATAGGATTAGCTCTATCTACACCATCTGGTCTGGCAGTTGTCACAGGAAAGCTGGAAGTAGATAATAATATTGCTGGAACTGGTCTTATCATGACTCCAGCAACCAAGAAGCTATCGGTAGATTTCTCTGGAGTAGTTCCCATCACACGTAAGGTTTTGGGTGGATTGGGTCTAACTCAAACATCTACAGGTGAACTATCTGCAGATGTTACCTTAGATGTTAAAAATGCAGATACAACTCTCACCGTCACGGCAAACGATGTTAAAGTTAATCAGAGCTTTGCCTACTCATGGGGTGGACTTCATACCTTTGGAGCAGGATTCACGGGAACGGTTGGTGTCTTCAGATTCAATACAGATCCGCAATTGTACGCTAATCTGGACTTTATGGGTGCAGATCGCAATATTACGGGATCTAATAATATCGTAGTATCTCCAACTATTAATCTCACGCTAGATCCGCTTCAGTATTATGTATATCCTGGTGGAAATAATAAGATCAACTTAGGTGGATTCAATCGTAAATGGTCTACGCTTTATGCTTCAGAGCTCTACGTAGAAACTCTCGTGGCTTCCTCCGTATTAGCTACGATTGGGGGCCGTATCATTGTCTCCCCCTCCTCTACTTTGATTGCAGATATAACTGCTTCGGCAACCACGATAGATCTTAAACATCAATTCGCAGCTAATACATTCTTATATCTAGAAACTTTTAACTTCACAACAATGCTTCCTCAGCAGGAAGCTATCAAGCTCGCTGCAACGGGAACGGCAATCACAGGTGGATTCCGCTTCACAGGTATATCTAGAGGGTTGAATAGTTTAGGAGTAGGAAAAGCCTGGACATCTGGTGATTCACTTGTGAGCTTCGGGTCTGCCGTTAAGGATGGATATATAGATCTGTCCAGCGTGAAGACAGCGGTAGATCTTCCTTTAGGCGGTCAGAAGATTGGCCCTACTATTTCCATCTACTCTCGCACATCTACAGCCTCATGGAAAGATGTAGCTCCAGTTGTGACGATGGGACAGCTATCCGGATTCGTGGGATATGGAAATGAGTTCGGATTCGCCACTGGCAATGATTTGACCTTGCTGCCGTCAACGGGATTTTCGGGGCTAACGGCAGACAAGACCAATGGTCTTCGGATGTTCAATACTGACATCCGTATGTATCAGGGAGTAAATCTAGTAGCTAATTTCAAAGATACAGGATCTCTTAATTTTGAAATCGGGGGAACTGCTTACGGTCAGATAGCTTGGGCAGATGATCTAGGGGACGGATCAGCTAATCCCGTAGGGAATAGAGGATTCATTGAAGTTCAGACAGCGGGGCCAACTCAACCTCAGAGTACAATGCTGATTTCCTCTTACGGAGTTCCCTCTACTTCCTGGACTGAGGGGGCAATAAGATTGCTTGCTCAGAGAACTTCAGGAGCTTTTGGGACTGTATGGGTGACGGCCAGCGGTACTTTCTTTGGAAATAGTAGTGCTATAGAAGCGCAAGAATGGGGATTCATAAAGCCCACTACTGCTTATCTTGCCAGTAGACTTGGAATTGGTATAGATATTCCCACAGAAAAGCTCCACATATATCAAGATGTCAATGCTGCGATTCGAGCAAGATTGGAAAATCCCAATGCAGGAGTAGCGGCACAAGTTGGAATCGATCTTAGAAATGACTTGGGCCGTCCTCTCCAGTTGTTTGTTACATCTAGCAACTTTACTCCCAGCGGCATAATCACGCCTAATTTAGCTTACATACAGAGCAACAGTATCAATCTGCTTTTAAGAACGGTGGGAGCTTTTGATATGGTGCTCGGGACGAACAGCGTCGAGCGCATGAGGATTCTGTCTGGTGGAAATGTTGGGATTGGCGTAGATAATCCTGGAAGCTTACTTGATTTGGGAGCTGGAGATTTAGGATTCCTGAGTAACTCTGGTGGGAACAATACCATCCAGGGAAATCAATCTTCCTCATGGCTTTTCAAGAGTCGTTTTGATCATATTACCTTCCAAGCTGGAATCAATGACAGTAATCGTAGACGTTTTAGATTCCGCGCAGGTGATACTTTTTACGGGATTTATATTGATAGTAATGGGAAGGTGATGGTTGGCTCTGATAATACGCCTACTCATCCCTTACACGTTTATAGCAATGATGGCTTGATTGCTGGAACTGGACTCTTGTTAGAGCAAGCGGGTTCGGGTGATTCTCGCTTGCAGATGACGAGAGCTAGTCAGAATTGGGTATTAGGCGTAGATTTTAGCAATTCAGATGCCTTCTCAATATCTCCAGGTACAGATCTAAGTGGAGTTCTTGGCATCACCGTGTTAGTTGGTGGAAATGTGGGTGTAGGAATATCCGTACCGCTGGCTAGACTCCACGTAAGTCAGAGTAGTGTGGGTACGGGAATCGGCACAGGGGGGCTAATCGAGCAATTGGGAACTGGAGATGCTCGTTTGATGTTCCGCCGTCCGTCTCAAGACTGGACAATAGGCGTAGATGCGAGTAATAGTAACGCTTTCTCTATCTCTCCTGGTACAGATTTGAGTGCGGCAACAGGTCTTACACAGCTCATAAGTGGAAATCTAGGTATCAACAATTCTACACCTGGAACCTATCTGCATATCGGAACTACAACGCCGACCTTCCAGCCATCTGCGGGAATCTGGCTTGCGCCACCTCTAGCCAGTGTGATCATGCATCTCAGATCTAACACTGGTCTTGAGATGGGAGTTCTAGCTCACAGTTCTGCCGTTGGATACATGGGAACGTGGAGCAATCATCCTCTAATAATCCGCTCTAATAACGTAGATAGAATTACGATTGCAGCAGGAGGTGGGATCACAATTTCTCCCGCTACGAGCATAACTGGTCTCTTATCAGCTAATTCAGGGATTACTTTTGGAGTAACAACTTTATCAGATTATGCTGAGGGGACTTTTACGCCTGGAATTAAGATAGGAGCTACCGTCATATCCGTATCTCCTGCCACAGGGAAATATACCAGAGTGGGAAATAGAGTTGACATCACATTCTACGTGAACTTCGCAAAGGGTGCGGCAACAGGAGCTCTAATTCTCACAGGTTTACCTGTCCCTGTATCTGGTGCGAATACTAGCAGTAGCGTGATGTTCTCTCTTGCGGGGATCACCTGCTACGGAGTACATACGGAAGGTAGAAATGGAACGTCAGAGCTTGGCTTCTATTCCAACACTGGAGCAGCGGGAGGACCCGTCAGTATGACTAATGTTCATCTCGGAACGAGCAATACAATCTGGGGTTCAATGACCTATTTCGTATAGGAGCTATATGGCAATCCAAAATTCAAGAAGCCGAAAGGCGAGGAGCAAGATAATGGAATCTGAAGCAACAATCCCAGTTATGACCAACGGTGTAGAGAAGACAGCTCCCCTGCCGGAATCTGTCACCCCTCTTCCTACGAAGACAGACAGCGTTGGTCTAGGTAATCTCATGGAGAAGCGTGAGAAAATGATTCAGGGCTTGAATAGCGTGAAGGCACAGCGTGAAGCTCTGCAAGCTCGTCTGAAAGAGATGGATCTGTCCATCAGTCGCACAGAGGGAGCGATCTATGGATATGAAACTCTCATCTACGAGATTGATCCATCTGTCCTACAACAAGCTCAGGGGGTATAATGGCGATATCTGCTATTCAGCAACAAGCCTTCAACTTCTCTCCTTCATTCAATGATCAGGTCAATGCAGTTGTGAAGCAACAAGCTCTGATCAAGGGTGAAGCCAATCCGGGAAATGACGCTAACGTCATCGCAAATATAGTTCGTCAGCCCTCTCAATATGGCTTCGCTTCTGCTATTATAGCAGATGCAGGATGGCCTACGACGTATGATGCGTGGGCGGCTGATCCTAAAAGTGCAGATGGGCCTATCTTGGGATTAGTTCAGAAGTGGTTTAATCTTCTGACGGGCTACATCCCACCGCAAGTAGAAGGTCTGTCCGTGAATGCTACGGCAGAAGCTCCACCCGATGAAGTCCTAGTGGCAGAAGGTGATCTGTCCGAGATTGAGCCGGAGGATGACACGGCAGAGGAGTAGATCATGACGACAAATTGGATTATCTTTCTGATCATAGGTGTTGCCGTGATCGTCGGGATTGAGTATCTATCCCGTACATTTCCTCCACCCTGGCGTCTGATCACTCTGGGCGTTGTGGTCATAGTCTTATTGGTTTGGCTTCTGAATCTGGCAGGGGTAGTTTCTTTGCCCTGAGGACAAAAAAATACCCTAGACGATGAAGTCTAGGGTATTTTCTACTGTGGGGGCCGTTACTTATCTTCTTTGGCTATCTTCTTGATCAGTACGATGGCGTCATTCAATCCTAGAACAGCTCCGGTCTTCAGGCTAGTCTGCATCTGAAGACCTTTGCTTTCTCGATTGTTATAGACATCTAACTTCCGCTTCTCAAGTTCCTCTAGAATCTTATCTAGCTCTACTTTCTTGCTCATGCTGGCTTCGCTACTTTTGCAGTAGTTTCTGCAGAGCGTAGGCTAGAATCAGCAGATATATCAGAAACTGTATCCATAGAAACGCTTCCCACCGCCACTGAGGATTTCTCATTTTGAGTTTTCATGAACTCCTTGATGTAGAAGATCACTTCATTATAGGCGTAGACCTGACCCTTCAGCTCATTGCTCTCCAGCTTGGTGCGGGTCTTGCCGATGCTCTCGCGAGAATTTTGAGCAAGTTCCTCGATACGAGTTATCAGTTCCTCAGGAGTATTGATAATAAAACGCATGATCTAGATGTACCTTTCTTAAATGTTAGAAGAAAAAAGTCCCTAGGAGATCCTAGGGACTCAGTGGTGATTGCGAGAAAGCCTAGACTTCCTCCGCCGTACCTTCCATTTCCTGTGTTACTTCTGCACTATCATCCTCAACTACTGGAGTCATTTCCGCACCGCGCGCACCTTTCCGGCCCACTCCTGCTGTCTTGCCGGAAGTGGACTTCGCTTTGGGTTCCTTGACGGGACGTGCGAGCTTATCCAGCTCATCCAAGATAGCCTTGTCAAAGTACCATGCGCCACGAGCTCCGTAGAAGTAAGGAGTCCAGACGCTACCATATCCACCGATGGGTTCGTGGCGGAAGCGATCTCCACCAACTGCCTGAGCGACACGACCTGGGCCGTATCCCTTTTCCTTCCCCGCAGCGAAGAGTTCCTTCACGGGGATAAGCTGACCTTCCATCGCCTTGAAGCTCTCAGTTGTGAGCGTGCGTTCCACCTTGCGCTCTTCCTGCGTGCGACGACGACCAAGCTCTTCACCAAGAACTGCTTCAAACTCCTCGTCGCTCATAGCTTCCAACTTGGGAGCTGTGCTGCCAACGTTCTTGGCGAGCTGACGGAAGCAGAGAGGACAGATACCGCGTCGCACGATGCTGCTCTTGCGAACGGGATTTCCGCAAACCGCGCAGATAACCTTCTCCGCCTCAGGGATAGGATTCCCTTCCGCATCCAGCTCAACAACCTTTTCAGTCTCCACTTTCTTCGTCCTTTCGCGTTTGGGTAGCATCTTGGCTACCTGCTCATGAGTCTCTTCAGACTCTGCAATGTCCTGCGACACGGCAACCTCATAGTCTTCTTCAGTCTTGAAGACAATCCGTGCTTCTGACAAACCGCCATTGGAAGCGGGAAGTAACTTGAATCCGGCAGGGAGATTGTCATTCACTTCCATCTGCTTTACATTCAGCTTCTTAGCTGCTTTTCGGATGGTGACATACTCCTCCGTTGCCAGCTCCTCTGTTACATAGGCCTCGATTTGGTCTGCCAGAGATTCGCCGACTGTTGCATCCATTTGGTCACTCATTGTACTGTCCCTTTCTGGGAACTGGGTAGTGATAAATACTGCACGATTATTATAGCATCGATCCGGCCAAAGCACAAATATGCAATGCGCTATTGGAGAATCGACGTTACCTAGATTAAGGCTTTCGCGGAGGAACTCTATACACTTCTTTCAGTATAGATTCCTCGCCATGACGTAAGCCTCTAAAGTGATTTGGAATCCAGATCGGATCCTCAAACTGCTTGAGCTTCCGGAAGTGACCACGCACAGGATACATCCGTGAATGTTGTGTGCCGGATCCTTTATTGGATTCCTCGTACTGCGTTTGAACTTTTTGGATTGTGACTGTGTGATATTCTTCCAGCTTAGGTTTCCCCTTCTTCTGTCGCGCCTTTTGAAGTGCGGCATCTGGTCTCTGTTTCACAACAATCACATTGGGAGCATTAAGGAAAAGATGGATGGCATAGCACAGAGCTATCATCCTCATCTTATTATCCTTAGCCTCTTGAGAGATCTCGTATTGCATGTACTCTGATACGTGCCAGTATGGAATGGATGGCTTTGTTGTGCCGATCCATGCCACCCGATTTACAGATGTAGATTGGAAGAGGATGCAACAGTTCATCATATTGAACACATGTTGAGGTGGGAAGGGACGATTGTCCTGATCCGCATTTCCTATGACGATACCGACTACACGATCTTCCTGTATCATTTTCATCGCCATGAGGTCATTTTCCTCAACGTGCGCCATGATATCTTTTTCTGGGATCGGGTGGGTGAATTGAATTGTGACGTAAGGATACGGCAAACGAATCCATCCTCTTGTATCTATGCGATCCAAGTTATGAATGAGATCCATCATCACACTAGACGGCAGCACAATAGTCTCAGATATAGACATCAAGACTTCTGATGCCCGATAATCTGCTACCATGCCCACTTCCTTACGTGATGGTTGATAGGTTGTGCCGTATCCAAGTCTTCGCTCTAGCTCTCTAGATTCTTGGAAAAGTGGCATCCATCTATCTCTGAGGAGCTTCATGTCATTATATCTACCTTTCTTTCTGGAAAGATGGGGATTTCTACACTCCATATAGTGCAGATGACTAACCCCTATTTGTACGTGTTGCGGTCGACTGTAGGTTGTAATAGTAGCATTGTACCATTACAACCTACGGTCGATTTTTGCGCCGTAAAACTACGTGCCATGAGGGAGACTTTAGCTATTGTAGTATACGCGCTTGCGCGCACAAATACGGGTCAGCTATCTGAACCTATGTTAGGTGGGAACTAATCCAAACATTGTACAGATGGAGAGGAAGATAGCCAGGATGACTAGGGGAAAGATAAGACATCCTGGAAGTGTAGTCTGTTGATTGGCGTATTGATATTTCTTAGGCATCAATCCTCCGGATCTGGCAGTGATATTTCTTCTATCTTCAGTATGGTATCTTCCTCTTCCCCATTGTATTCACCCTGATCGATGAAAAAAGTTTCTTGAGCTACGACAGCCTCAGCTTCTTCCATCGTATCGTAGATAGCTACAACGGTACGCTCGTTCCGCTCTACGTTAATCGCAAGAATAACATACTTCATCATTATGAATTGTTCTCCGTTGCATAGGTGAAGAGCTCAGCGTAGGCATTTTCCTTACGAAGGGAACGATCACCCCAGAGGACATTGTACTGACGACTGTCATCTTGGCTTGTGGGACGGTAATCTTCCCATTCCACCACAGAATTATACAGACCCCAGACAGTACCCTTCATGAGATCGTTATCCATTCCCGTTCCTCTGCCGTTCCAGACTTCCAGCACATTTTCGCGGAAGGTCTCGTTCTGCTTGACGGTGGCCTCATAAGCCTTCTCTCGTCGCTCTAGAACAGATTGGTCAGGAACGTAGCTTGGCTTCTTGGGATCAACGTAGATGCGCTTCAGAGTATCCTCTGCTGCTTCATCATCGATGAGCGTATCTGCCATGAGGTTGAAAGCCTGAGCTAGACCTTCGCTCTTCTTGGTAGCACGATCCACGATCCCTGTCATCCAGCCAGCCATCCGCTCTTCTACGTGTTGATCGTGGATGATGCGGAAGCTTTCAGTAGATGCAGCCTTCGCAGCGATCAAGGTGTTCTGACACACCACACGGACTGGTGTCACCCGAACTTGGATAGCACCATCACCATATGGACTGTGAAGTAAGAGATAGGAATCCACATCATCGATGATGCCATTCTTCGAGATTGTGAAGGATGGTAACTTCGTGGTGATGAAGAGACTTTCTCCCTGTCCCAGAACACCCAACGTTTCTACTGGCTTTGCCGTAGCCTCATCGTAGATCTCGCAAGTACGAAGCGGATCAACGATAGTATAGTCCGGCCCCACAATCCCAAAACTACGATAGGCATTGTCGTCGGGGATCGGGTGACGAGTGATCACCTTGTTGGGAAGCTCCAACTTCAAGTTCCCAATCTTGGTGAAGACAGGTTCCAAAGTCACGATGTAAGGTGTCATCGTATTGAAGACTTCGGTTGCCGTCTGCTCGTTTTCACCGATCTGCCCTAATCCATGCCACGCGGGTTTGCGGAAGGAGTAGAAGCGTTCGTTGAAGATGTTGTGAGCCATTGTGATTTCCTTTCTGAAAATCAATGAGGTTGTTCATGGAGCATATCTCCATGATAGATACCACCACATCTCTGTGATGATATCTACATGAAACTACGCCGTCATCCCATCGTCGAAGTTAAATCTTAGATTCTCGAGATTATCAGGTCTCTTCGAGATGGTGAATAGAAGATTTTCCTGGCTCACAAGTGGTGATGCCATATATACCCAATCCGCTGCAAGATCTCGCTCATTGAAAGCGTAGGATGTGTACGTTATCATGGCATGTAGATAGGCATCGAGGAAGATATGACATTCCCGCTCAGTTCCTATGTACAAGCTCTCCGTATCATCATCCCTACTGTTCTTTACGAAGACTTCAAATTCATCTTCCATCTTATCTCTTACCCTTCTTCTTCTGCATCATAATGCTTTCCATTTCCTCTACGATTTGAGGAAGGGGATCTGGTTCAGCAACAGTGATCAGGAGCTGCCATTCCTTCGTAGATGTGACGCCCTTATGCACTGATGTGATCTGCCCTTTGTAGATGAACAGAATTGGGCCTTCCGGCCCCACAGTCACGTCGTGAAGTGTGAAGTTGTGCATAAGATCACCAGATGGATTTCTTACCGTGATGTTGTTGGGCATGGATCTGGGATCTAGCTCTAGCTCTCCCGTCAGTGCGCTCATCGTAGTCGTGGGACTATCTATCCTGACATTGGCGAAGTAAATCGTCTGAGTAAAGCTAGGTTCCATCCGCTCCATTTCCCTGACGAGCTTGACGAGCTGACCTGCGTACTTCGGAAGAAGCGTGTAGAGCCATCCTTGTTGCTTCGCAGAGAAAGAGGCAGTCTGTCCTTGAACTGCAAGCGAGCTGAGGAACTCTTGATCTTGTGGGCTAAATCCTCTGCCATTGCTATGATGCACATTGACGGGATCTCGTTGTTCTTCCTCGTCTTGCTCATCATAGAGTGCCATCAACGCTCGTCGCGCCCACTTAGGATCCATACCCACTTTCTGCCGGATATGCTCCTTGAGCTCATCATCGCTCATGTCTTTGTAGGTTTGAGAAACTCTTTGGACTTTCATATAACCCTTTCTGAAGTTAATTGTAGATGCGCTGAGGATCGGAGACTTGTCACCCCGTCCCCTATTATAGCATAGGGGAGCGCATTACAGCAAAGCGGGAGGATCGCTTTGCCGGACTCTGCTTTTTACTTGGGATACATCAGATCAATGACTTCCTTCTCGTATCTTTCTATCCTCTCAATAGCTATCTTCAGGCCGTTGACACGTTGCCACATCTGACGATTGATAATCACGTCCCCGCTGCTGGTTATCTCCTCTTCTAGCTCAGAAATAGATAGCTTTAGAGATTTCTTAAGATCACTTAACACAGAACGTACGATGTTCTCTGTGTTCTTACGGTGAAGACTAGAAAGGGATGTTGTCATCTTTGCCTTGCTCTTCATCCTTGATCTTCTGCATACGCTCTGAGAGTGGGCGCGCAGTCTTCAATTGATAGTAGAAGATGTTATTGAATTCTCTGATAGTTTCTTGGGTTTCTTCCCAGCCATCAAAATCATCGAGTTGAAGGCTGATGGCGTAGGTAAGATAGCACATCAGTCTTTCTATGACTGGAGATATGTGGGTATGAGGTTCCCACTCTGGCAGGAAGATATTCACATAGGTTTCTGCGATATCATCCCTGAGCTGGATAAGATTATCCTTATCTCGCTGATGCTGAGCTTCCTGCGACGGTTCTCTGCCGTATTCTTCATTGTATTTCATCTTTCTCTTGTCCTCCAGCTATAGGTGTGGTCAGAATAGTTGAGATCTGTCGGAGTGAGTCCGGCAGCAGCCAACTCGTCAAGTGTCCAGCATCTGGCTAGATAGAGGCGAGGGTTGCCGTGATCATCTTCACCTAGCGTGAAGACTGTGACGCTCGCCAATCCACGCTTGCGCCAATAACGATCTAAGATCGTCATGGCACGCTTCCGATCTGCTGTGGTCTTGTAGGATCTCTCTTCAATACACAGCGTAGATCTTCGTCCTGGCTTTTTGCCAGTTCTGAAGGTTACTTTCATCTTTCTTTCCTTCCTGGGAAATAATGCGACATCAGGGCTTGAGACCTGCCATCACGTGATGGGCGCATTACAGGGGATTGCTCCCCTGCTCTCTGCTAGAAGCTAACCTTATCTTCCTTATCCATCTCCTCCGCCTTGCCGAGCATCTCCGTGACACCATCATCACAGACCACTTTATACACTTTCTGAGTGAAAGTCTTTTCACCCACTTCGATGCGCTTGCAGGTTTCGGGATTGAGTTCACTGGCATCCATGATCAAGCTAACGCTTACATAAGAGCGATGACGATGTGCGCCGTTCGGCACATCCTCATCGTACTTGTAGTAGGTTTTGGTCAGCGTGCCGGAAGTCTCCGTGTAATTGCTGGAGAATCGCCAACCACTTCCCATCGCCTTACGTGCCTGTCGGATGTTATCCACGCCCCACGGAACACGGATTGTGACGCTCCCTGCTCCACACCAGATCTTAGTGCCTTCAGGGAAGAGATCTTCCAGGAATTGCCGCATGAGCTTCTTGGTGAACTGCCAATCAGCCCTCTTGCCTTCCTGATATTCGGTCTCGCTCTTGATGGCGGTGGAGATCAGGCCGTTGAGTTTCATTTTTGTACCCTTTCTGAGATACCATGCTTGGATTATAGTGTAGCAATCTACACAATGGCCCCACTCATCAGGGATGAGTGGGTTATGTGGAACTTGCTAACTGACGAACTCATGACATAGACGTGCTATAGCTATCTGTTCTGTTGTTTCCCATTCATGGAGATGCTCTTCATGGATGCGATACCATTGCCAGAGGCCGAACTTCACATTGATGGTGATGAGATCATATCTTTGGTTCTCATGCACACTACTTACCTTCACGCGATGAGGCCGTCTGTCCGACCCTCTTCTTACAGTGGAGTATAAGATTTGCCCTTTTTCCAACTTACGAGCTTCCTGCATGTTCATCTCAATTTCTCCCACACCACCAAAGGCAGATGATAAAGATGATGAAAAGGAGAAAGAGCTCCGGCCAAGAGCCGTTGATCTGTCCGAAGATTTCCATTATTCCCATTCCTTCCATTCTGTTTCAGTTAGCAGGAAGATTTGATAGCGCACATCATCCTTAGCTAGAATATCTGAGCCTAAGATGCCACTGTTCAGCTTGAAGCCAGCCATCAGAAGCCCACGCACCACACCATTCCGATAGGTGTTTAAGCGAGACTTCTCGCCATGCTCCAAGACGGCTGGCCCACCATCTGACTTGATTAGTGTGCCGTTCCGTTGCTCGACTATCAGAATATACTTTTCTGCCATGATACTGTAGTCCCTTTCTGAGAACTCTTGTAGATCGTGCCATCCCTTTCGGGTTCATCGACTTTACGATGATGGATACGGCACACACATCATATCGTGTGGCCGTACCCCGCACAAGGATCTAGTAAGGTACTATATCACATTTGAAGTTATAGCCTTCTGGGATATCGTATTCACAGATATCGTATAGCTTGCCATCATAATCTTGATTATCGAAGATAATGTTGGCTACGAAGTTAACATTGGGGTTCTGATCTACAAGTTGCTGCAGTCTGACCAGCGCATGTTGTAGATGCTCGAAGGTCTCAGTTTCTGGGAATCCTTCATTGGTATCTGACCATTGTAGCATGTAAGCACGATACATTTTTATAGCCTTTCTGAACTATGATTTGGTTTTACCTCAGATTGTAGGTAAAGGTAACGCTATGATGATGAAGATAAGACCATCATAACGTACCCTTTAGCGGCAATCCTATCTTCTAGGTAAATTCTGCGCCGATTTCTGTGTAGTAGGTAAAGTAGAGATCTGCTATCCCTTCTTCCTCATCCACCCACTGGATAATAAGATGTATGCTACCAAAAGCAGATCCGTCCGGCAGAATACCGTAATCGTAGTTGCGAATTGCTGCGGCGGCAAGCACGAGAGCATCAGAAATATTACCTGAGATTTCTGTTGTGGGATGTGCTTGCTGCCCCTCTTCAGACTTAAACCAAGCTGGCAGGTCTGAAAGATCTGGGCAATCCGCATTTACGACATAAGAAGTGTGAAACATTTTGTAAGCCTTTCTGAACTTATTATGGTGTGATGTTGTGCCAATCTGCACAATGATACGGCACAACAGAAGATCATGTTGTGTTGTGCCGTACGATGTGCAACTTAGCTACTGTAGGGATGGCCTGGGCGGTGATAATCCATTAACTGCATTACCTTCTCGTGGGTTGCTATGAAGTTGGAATCCTCTGACCAGCCTGCTTGCTCATCTCCGATGGCAAGCGTAAGCTCCCACATGAAATGGTAAAACAGATTAATGAGAGCACGATTTTCTTGCGTATGGGAAATGCAACCGTGATCTTCATAAACTCTGTCTCGGAGATCTTCTAACGTGCCTACCTGATCTTCTGGCAAGTTAGGGTAGTTCCGATCTTGTTGCTTTGGCATTTCTTGTTATAGCCTTTCTGAACTATGATGGTGGGATTGTTGGTTGCACAGAAATCTGTACACTATACGGCCCCACAGTCTGATTGTGTGGCCGTATGTGTGCTACTGCTTCAGATTTCTAATTACCGATTTTCCAGCAGTATGGCTTCTTCCCGTACACTTGTGTTTTTCTGACGAGCAAGTTTAGCATATTTCCGAAGATCATAAGGTTCTGCTACCAACAAGCTCTGATCTAGTGTAGCCAGGGCTGCTTCAGATAAATCTGGTAGCCACACATCCTCTTCTGACCATGTGCCTACACCCAATTCTGAGTGCATAGCGGGTTGCCAATCTTGCACAACCACACGGCCATCTTCTGAAATTGTAACAGCATGGCGCACGATCTCAATTTCAGACCAGTTCCAATCTGTTTCAGCACAGTAGATGCGTGCGCTGTGCTCATCTGAGAAACGTACTGTGGTAATTCCATCAGATGCAACCCATAGATCTTGGTACATTTTGTAAGCCTTTCTGAACTTAATTGCTGCTGCTGTGCCGCTAATCTGCACAGTATATTGCCCCAAATCTGCTTGAGATTTTTGGGCAATATGATGTGCAACTTACCAGCGTACGATGCCTTCTGCGCCCCAAGATTTGAGGTGCTTTACCTTCTCATCTGCCCACGCTTTTTGGCCGTGTGCGCTCTTATTTATGCCCTTAACATGAATGGGGAAAGTAAGAGTATAGTAGCCAAGACCGTTCGGAGTTTGGGTAAAGATTGCGCCGCTAAAGGCGGGGTGATGTTCGGCCCCACAGGGGAAGAATCTCACCGTTATTGCATCCGAATTTGTAGCCATTTTACTACCTTTCTGATCTACTTGCAAGTAGGGTATGTGTGGTGATCTGTCCGATGGATTGTTGTGGTCTGTCCGAACTTTTGGTACGGCCCCACACATAAATTCTGAAAAATGTTTTTGCTGTTTTTGGATTTCAGAATTTATGTGTGCTGCTGTAGCGCGTGTTCCGATCTGTCCGATGGATTTATGGCGATCTGTCCGATGGATTTTGCTGCGCGCACCCACAAGATTTTTTTTGGTGCGGCAACCAACCGCCAACCCACAAGATTTTGGTGGTGGTGGGGTGGGTTGCCTACCCACCAAAGCGGGGTGGGGTGGTGGGGTGGTGGGGTGGTG
>Ga0184628_10000390_pt1 | contig 24152 bp, 22 predicted proteins | sample PLM4_5_b1_FD_133149 | JGI IMG/M metagenome (GOLD analysis project Ga0184628, IMG submission 133149) | Groundwater sediment microbial communities from an aquifer in East River, Colorado, USA - PLM4_5_b1 | ecosystem: Environmental > Terrestrial > Soil > Riparian zone | place: USA: East River... | reverse complement strand
TTTATTGGTCCGTAACTGTCTTCCGGGAATGCGAAATAGGAGGAGGGTGCGAAGTCCCAGCTCAATTGCGCATTTGCAGCTCGCCATTGAGCTTCTTCGATTGCTAACGGTGCAGATTTCCTTCTTACGTAAATGTCGGAGTCGGAAATCCTAGGTAGGAAATTACAGGCCTGAACAAGCCATAGATATTACGCCTTGGTAATGTACCGTCATCCCAATAGATATGAGACATATCCCTTAGTACTACGTGCTACTACCGAAATGCAGGTCTGGGCCGGAAGAAGTACTATTTTCGTTTCATCCAGGCAAGAATTCGGATGCCCGCAAACTTCGCAAGGGCCACCATCGCAATCCCGCTAAGAACCGCCGGAGTCCGATAGCCATTGAAAACAGAAACGGCTAAAACGGCAAGGCAGCCCGCCACGGCGAAATTCCATTTCATCGCACTCATCGCACAACAGTAAACCCAGACTGTGTGTGGTGGATATTGCACCGTAGTAAAGGATGGATATCCAAACGTTCTACAGAAGCGATGCTTTGGTCGAACGAATTTGCACTTGCAGGCAGAGGTTTGGGCGTCACGTTCATCGCCTGGCAAAGGAGGCGTTACTGCGCGTGTGACACTTCAACGGCGCGAAACGTTGAGAGCAACGATGCTGACAGCACATTTCGCTATTGAGGCATCTCTTGTGATAAGACTCTCCAAAACCCCGTGGAGGTAACAATGCGGAAAGCAGCACTTTGCCTTGTAGTCCTTGCATTCCCCTGGCTTCTGTTCGCCCATCACGGCGGGTCGGAATACGATCTGACGAAAACGGTCGAGTTCAAAGGCAAGCTTACGCGTGTCGATTTGATCAATCCGCATTCGTGGCTCTACTTTGACGTATCAGAAAATGACGGCAAGGTCAGTCACCATCGCTGCGAAATGCGGTCCGTGCATGTATTGCGTCGATCCGGATGGGAGAAGGAGCTGTTCCCGGTCGGTCAACAGGTCACTATCGAAGCTTCGCCGAATCGGACCGATCTCGCTTCATGCTATCTGCAGACCATCCTGATGGCGGATGGAACCCGCATGGACCGCTACGGCCAATATGTGAAAGCCCAGAAGGGCGGTCTTCAGGAAGTTCGAGGGCCCATCGTTCAACCTAAGATCAACCGCCCGCTGCGGCGCCCGTCGGGCGAGCCGAACATTGCCGGAGAGTGGGCGCCGGTGCAACGCGTGATGGTAAATGCGCGCGGAACGGGCGGCGGGCTGGTGGCGCTGGATGAATTGAGCCAACCCAATCCGGGCCAACGGGCCGCGGGGGCCGGCGGGCCGCAACGTGGAGCTGCTGCGGGACCACGCCTCTATGGCGGAAGCGAACTGACCGAAGCGGGCGCAAAGGCAGCCGCCGATTTCAAACGCGAGGACGATCCGCGCTTTCACTGCGAGACAACCAGCATCGTCTTCGATTGGACCTTTGACGGACCGGTCAATCGGATTGGACAAAACAAAGATACGATCGTCATCGAGTATGGTCAGTTCGGCTTGAAGCGAACCGTTTACATGAATCTCAAGCAACACCCGGCCACCGTCAAGCCGAGTCGCGCGGGACATTCCATCGGACGTTGGGAAGGCGACACGCTGGTGGTCGACACAGTGGAATTTCTGCCGGGCTACTTGAGCACTCCGGTTCGCAACAGCGACAAGCTGCATGTCGTCGAGCGATTCTCGCTGGACACTGCCAGGATGTCATTGTCGCGCAGTTATTCTGCGGAGGATCCCGTGTACTTGAAGGGTAAATACACGGGGTCGGATTCGCTGCTGGTTGCAGACACCCCATTCAATCCGGGAAAATGCCAGGAGCTCAACTTCATCGACTACTCGAAGCAGCAGCGGCCCTGAAAGTATCGTCGGAACAAAAGCCATTCCGATGAGCAACGCAGACTAGTTGAGGAGTGCGAGCCGCAGGCGGCAGGCCAGGCTTTGGGGGCCCCGGGCATTCGAGAATCTTCCCCCAACCGCATCACGGTAAGGCGAAGACGAAAACGGCGGCAGCGTTTCCTGGACGCAACTCCGGCGTCAGCCGCAGAGCGGTGGTGGCCACGAGAGAGGGTCCCGTCGTTACCGCGACGTACTGCTTGCCACCAACTGCAAATGTAATGGGGAACCCACTCACAGGAGAACCCAGGTTCGTCTCCCACAGAACCTTTCCCGTTCTATCGTCGAGAGCCCGAAACTTCCCGGCATCATCCCCGCCGAATATCAATCCCCCGCCGGTGGCTACAAGTGAAAGCGTACCTGCACGCTGTTCGTACTTCCATGTGGTCAGGCCGGTCTCCACCGAGATTGCAAACACTGTGCCAACCTTGTCCATGCCGGGAGGAAGCCTCTGAACCATCGTGAGACCGTAGACCTTGCTGGGATCACGTTGATCGGTCGTCGTCGTCGCCGTCTGGCACATGTTCTGCAACGGAAAATACATCGTGTTCGTCAGTGGGCTGTAAGCACCGGCCGGCCAGTTCTTGCCGCCCGTACTTCCGGGACACGTCACAACGCTCTGGTTGATGCCTGAAAACAATACTTCTTCATTCACGGTGACCACGCCGGTGTCGGGATCGATCTTCCGGATCAGATTCTGTGAAACCGTTGGGCGGGCCCATAAAAATTCTCCCGTCTTCCGATCGAGCGTATAGACCACGCCCGTCTTTCCCGGAATTCCCGTGATCACCTTGCGTCGTTCGCCGGCCTTGATCTTCGGATTGATCCAGGAAACGTCGCGGGCGCCTGGCGCGACGACGGTGTCTACGAGGATGCGTTCGAAAGGATGGTCCATATCCCAGTGGTCGACGATGTGCTGGTAGTACCACACGATCTTCCCAGTGTCGGCGTCGAGAGCAAGTGTGCAGTTGTGATAGAGGTGCTTGTTGTCGTTGCCGCCGAGGATGAACTTTGGCGCGGGTATCGTCACCGACGTTCCGACATAAATAAGGTTCAGTTCCGGATCGTAGCTGGGGACCATCCACGTGCCGACATGCCATCGCTGTTCCATGGGAACACCGCCCCACGTCTCATCACCCGGTTCGCCAGGCTTGGGAATCGTGCTGGTGCGCCAGAGCTCCTTACCGGTCTTCGCGTCGTGCGCGGTGATGATGCAGCCCTCGTGTGTCGCGCCCGGCTGACACTGACGGCCCGAGATGATCTTGCCGTTGGCGACGATGGGCCCTGAGCTGGCATTCGCCGGCTTGCTGGGATCGAGGATTTGAGTTTCCCAGGCCAGCTTCCCGCTCTGCGCATCGAGTGCGTAGACGGCGTTGTCCATGCTTGTGTCGATGATGGTCGTTCCATAGATCGCAATGTTGCGATTGGTGCCGCGGTTCCCGCGAAGCGGACGCTGGTAGTCCCAGATCAGGTCGCCCGTTTGCGCGTCGAGCGCCTGTATGTTGTCTCCCGTATTGGGAAGGTACAGAACTCCATCGTGAACGAGCGGCGTGGATTCGTTGCTGCCGCCGGTGGCCATGCCGCGCGTCCAGACCATCCGCAGTTGCGCGACGTTGTTGCGATTGACCTGATTGAGCGGACTGTAGCCCCAGCTGTCCAGCGTGCGCCGCCACATCAGCCAATCCGATGCGTCCGGCTTCTTCAGCATTGCATCCGTAACCGGCACGAAACGTCGGCTCTGCTGTGCTCGGGCGCTACGCACCGCCAGACCCGCAAGAAGGACCAGCAATGCCAATACCAGAATTCGCTTCATGGTTTATCTCCTATTGGCAGCGGATGATACCAGAGGGGAAAAGGAGACGGAGAGCAATTAGCGCTGAAGTATTGGCGGGACAGGAATCATTCCGGTGTGATCCGTGCAGGAAATGTCGGAGCTGCCTTGGCCTGCGAGACGGTCAATGTCAAAATTCGTACTGCAGGACATTGAGGCCCGCATTCCAATCACTGACAAACATGAGTCCGTCGGTAGTCACGTAGATATCCGCAGTTTTCGCAGCGAGTCCTACGTTGGGCCGAGGATCAATCAACCGTTTTGGCGGGGGCGGCACCCAGTAAGCAATTTCCTTTGGCGCGAACGCATCGCGGATATCGAACACGCGCACGCCAGCATTGTTGTAGGTCGAAAAAATAGTCTCCTCGCTTTGAAAGCTGCCGGGGCGATTTTCGTGCAGATTGTGCGGACCGAAAGTACCGAGCGCGCAAAAATCCCTTTCTTTTGGAGTGGGCAGTGTGGAAATCGGCACCGGGTTTTGTGGCGCGTGCACATCCACAACAAACGTGTGGAACGTTCCCTTCTCGCATCGTTCGGCGTTTGCCTCATCGGCGACGACCACAAGGCCGCGGCCGGGTAAAGGCAGCGCCGTATGTGTTCCACCAGGGAAAGGCGGAGACCAGTTGATATGCGAGAGCAGCTTCGGACGGGCCGGATCGCTGATATCGTGGACCGTCAGACCGCCATCGCGCCATGCGCCATAGCCGCGATCTCCGGATGTGAGCATGTGATGCAGGGCAACCCGCTTGCCTGCACCGGCCGGCGGCGTTTCGCCGGCAGCTCGATTCATGCCGGGCAGCCACCACCGCGAAACGATCTCGGGCTTTGTGATGTTCTTCAGATCGACGATGCACAGAATGTGGTCGATGAATCCGTCGAAATGAGCCGAAACGTAGGCATAGCGGCCTCCCGGCCACCACAGTCGATTGATGCCGAAACCCTGCATTTCGAGAAAAGCAATCTCCTTCATTTCCGCGGGGCGTGAAATATCGTGAATGCTAAGGCCCGAGCGAAACTTCTGACGGTTGGTGATGGTGTCCACCAACGCGTTCTCGAAATAGCCGCGCATGTTGTCGTAGGACTGCATCGCGACGATGTTTGCGCCGTTGGCGAGGAGCAGGTGATCTTCCGCAACCTGAAGGTGGTGCGTCCGAGTGAGGTTGCCAGCGGTGAAAAATCCCACAGGCTTCAATCGGCGAGGATCCGTGGCGTCGAGAATCGTCACGCCGTTGCTGAACATGTGACCGACATACACATGGCGGCGATTGACCATGACCTGCACGCTGTCGGGACGACCGCCAATATCGCTGTACGAGACGTGACGGATGCGGCGCCCAATGCCGCGCGACGGAATCGAGGCTGTTTCAACAAAACCCGCTGCCTGAGGAAGGCGCGAGACCGCAGCCAGACTGAGCAAACCCTTCAGATGTTCCCGGCGATTCATGGTATTCAGTGCGTGATTTATACCTCTGAACCGGTTTGCAGACACAAGGGATTCGCATCGACATTCAGCGGGATGTCCGGACTGCGACAATCAAAGCCATCGTCACATTGCCGGAGGCATGCATCATCCATCCGCCCAGAATTGAACCCGACTTGATCCGGAGCCAGCCCAAAACAAGCGCAGCCAGAAACACAGCCGGCAAGATGCCCCAGACTTCCGGTGCAAAGAGAAGAATTGCAAGATGCGGGAGAAAGAAGATAAAAGCCTGCAGAATATTGGCCCACGGCAGAGACAGCCGGCGAGAGAGACTGCCGGCGAGCAGACCACGAAAAAGCAATTCCTCCGCAAATGCAGTCTGGATGGCTCCGTTCAGGATGGCCAGTGTGACGGCCGTCATGCTGAAACCGAGTCCCACAAATTGACGCTGAGCGGAGCCCTGACGAATGAGCGGAGCCAACGGCGGTGACCAGATGAGGAGAACGACAACACCAACAATCACGAACGCGAGGCTATATAGCAGATATCTCGTCTCGCCGAGCTGCAGTCCGGCTCGCCGGGCAATTTCCCTGAACGTGCGTTCGTGGCGCCTGTTCTGGTAAATCGCATAGACGAAAAAAGGAATGCCACCCAACAGAAGAACCTGTAGAACCGCTGAGATCGCTGCGTTCATGAGAATCATGAGTGCGACCCTATCACTGTTCGCAGAATCAGCGGCCTGTATTTCCCCGCGTCCCCGGCGGCGGAGAACGAGACGGCAATCTGCCGCTTTGATGTTACGGCGCAAATCGTTAAATTCGACTTCATTGCCAAAGCCCGTTAACAACTCCGAAACATCCACGTCACGCAATTTCCTAATCCATCGCTCACCATTGCGCCACACGAAGCGCCATTTTGCTTCGAATTAAAAGGAGCGACAGAGTGAAGAAGAAGTTTCTGATAGCAGCTATTCGGTTCTCATTGTTTCTATTTGCGTGTTCGTTTGTAGCGTCGGCATTTGCGGCCGAACCCGATCTAATTGCGATCGGAAGCATCAGTGCGACATTCGAGGATTTCGCAGCCGAAACGGCATCTCCATTGGAAAATGGAATTCCCGGAAATCGGCTGGGCGGGATGGGCTCCGGCCTTGCCTACATGGGTGGCGATCTATTCATAGGACTTCCCGACCGGGGTCCCAACGCAAAGCCGTACGCGAGCTGCCTGGACGCCGAACGTCAATCACCCAACCGGCAGTGCAGAGAATCCGAATAAGTTCTTCGTGTTTTCATTCAGCAATCACGATTTGCCGGACTTCGTTTCTCAGCGTTTTAAAAAGTCCGGTGGGGATGACCGTGACGAGGATGATCACCACATCGACCACGATAAAGATCGCGATTTCCTCGAACGATAGTTCATAGGCCAGTCCTCAGAGTGGCGGTGGGACACGAACCTGTCGCCACTCGTTCGAAGGACATCTGGATTTGGATTCGTTTGATACGATCGCCCTATCATGAAAGTGGACCTCGCAATTCTATCGAGATGCGCGGAATCTTGAAGGCGTTCCCTGGTGTTCGTGCGCTCGATGATGTTTCGCTGACAGTCAACGCTGGTGGAGCAGATGTGAATTCCATAACCGGCTTGGGTTCAAGGACAGCTGTGGGCATCAGGTCCCTTTTTCCAGCTCCAATAAGCAGGAGTTGGTGGCAGAGTTTGTTGTTCGCGATGAGGAGTGCATCAATGCCCTAAACTGTTCCACGGGGCTCAGCTTATGACGTGTTTCAATTCACCGAACAACCATATAGAATGACCGCCGTTTCGCACCTAACCACAGTTCCAGAGGAGATACATGGAATCGATGCGGCATCAGTCGGAAGCGACAACCTCCGGCATCCTGACGACACTGGGTTCGACGGTCGGTCTGGCGCTTGGCCCGAGCGTCATCGCAGTTCTCACGATCAGCTCCTACATCTTGCCGATCCAGAAGGAGTTCGGCTGGTCGCGATTCCAGGTATCGCTCGCGTTCACGATCGTGGCTTACATGATCGTGCTCATGTCACCGTTGCAAGGTATTTTGGTCGACCGCTTCGGGCCGCGGCGGGTAGTGCTCACCTCGATTCCGCTGTTTTCCGCAAGCCTTGCAGCGTTGTACTTCACGCCAAATAATCTTCTCGTGTATTACATGCTTTGGGGCCTCGTGCCCGTCGCTGCGATTGGACTGTGGCCGCTCGGTTATTTGCAGGCGGTGAGCCGGTGGTTCGATCGCAAACTCGGTTTGGCCCTCGGCATTGCGAACGCAGGAATCGGTCTGGGCACCACGTTCGTACCGATGATAGTGGGGCCTATCATCGCGCAGTACAGTTGGCGGCACGCGTTGGTTGTGCTGGCAGGACTGGTCTTGTTTGTCAGCTGGCCGGTCGTATTCTTTTGCCTTCGCGAGCCTACGGCTGCTGAAGTGGCGGAAAGTTTGCGGGGCGCAAAAAAGGCGGTCGGTTTGACTGTTCAGGAGGCACGTCGAGAACGAACATTCTGGGTGCTGAACATTGCCTTCTTCATGCTCGGCTTGACAGCGACGAGCCTCGTGAGTCAACAGGTTCCGCTACTGCGAGAGGCGGGCTGGACGGGGCCTCAAGCCAGTCAGCTTCAGTCGCTTTTCGGCTTTGGCCTTCTCTTCGCCCGTGTCGCGGTCGGTTTCATGATCGACCACATCTTCGCGCCGCGTGTGATGATGACCGTGTCGATCGGCGGAGCAATCGCGTGCGTGCTCTATGCAACCTATCCGAATGCGGCCTACGTTAGCGCGCTGTTGATTGGATTCCTGCTCGGCGCCGAATTCGATGTACTGGCGTTCCTGATCAAGCGATATTACGGGAACGTCGCATACGGCAAGATTTACGGTGTCATCTTCGGCGTGTTTTATCTGGGATCAGGCCTGGGCATCGCAGGCATTGCATGGTTCCGCGAGACATTCGGCAACTACAACAACGCATTGTTTGTCGCCGCCGGCGTGCTTGTAGCGTCTGCGCTGCTCATGGTTTTCCTCCCGGCTTATCGGTTCCGCATGGGAGCGGAGCCCGCAGTTCAAGCCGCTGCGGCGTCGCGATAGGCACTTTCCAGTTTTCTCCTATCGTTTGGATACTGCGGGAATCAAAGAAACAGCCTGAGAGATGGCCCCACCCGCGGAGACAAGAATCGCGGCGCCCTGGTACTCGCAGCCTGATTTCCCTGCTGCATTTGGACCGTAGACAACGGTTAGTGCTATTTCGACCAATATTGGCAGGCGGTTTTGTGTGTCGAAGAGCTCCGGATTTGGATTCGTTTGATACAATCGCCCGCTCATGAAAGTGGACCTCGCACCGCTCATCGAGATGCGCGGAATCTCGAAAGCGTTCCCAGGTGTTCGTGCGCTAGATGATGTTTCGCTGGCAGTCAGCGCCGGCGAAGTACACATGCTTGTCGGTCAAAACGGGGCCGGCAAATCGACACTGATCAAGGTGCTGTGTGGTGCGCACCATCCGGATCGCGGTGAATTCCTGATCGACGGAAAAGCCGTTCGCATTCACTCCGTCGCCGATGCCCGGCGGCTCGGAATCGCGGTGATCTTCCAGGAATTTTCTCTGGTCCCCTTCCTAAACGTCGCACAGAACATATTTCTAGGTCGTGAATTGCGTGATCGCCGGCAAATGCACAGTGAAGCCGCGCGGCTTCTCGAAGTACTCGGGGTTCAAATCGACACGCATACTCTCGCAAACAATCTCGGCGTCGCGCAGCAGCAGATGATCGAGATCGCAAAGGCGCTGTCGCAGGACGCACGCATTCTTGTAATGGATGAACCCACAGCGGCGCTTTCGGAGCCTGAGATTGTCCGGCTGTTCGAACGGATCCGCAAGCTCAAGCAGGATGGCATCGCCATCATCTATATTTCGCACCGGCTGCGGGAAGTCTTTGAAATCGGCGATCGCATTACGGTTCTGCGGGACGGTCGAACGGTGGCTTCTCTGAATCCAGCCGAGACCAGCGTCAACGAACTTGTGCACCTGATGGTTGGACGCGAAGTCGACATTACATATGGGCGTCACTTCTGCGAACGGCCGGGAAAGACTCTGCTGGAAACCAGATCACTGACTGCCGCAAACGGAATTCGAGACGCAAACATTCAGGTACGAGCGGGGGAAATTGTAGGTCTGACGGGATTGGTCGGCGCAGGCCGAACCGAACTCGTGCGCGCGATCTTTGGTGCGGACCCCACGACGCATGGCGAAGTCCTGATCGACGGCACACTGTTGACGGGCGGCCCGGCTCATTCCGTGGCCAGCGGTATTGGACTCGTGCCGGAAAATCGGAAGACCGAAGGCCTCGCCGTGATTCGTTCGGTCCACGACAATCTGCTCGTCGCGGGTCTTACCCGCACTTTCCCGAATCATTCTTACCGATTCCGAAAGGCGTTCGGCATCGTCGCAGATCTCATCGCCAGACTTCGCATCGCAACGCCCTCACCGCAGCGTCTCGCAAGATTCTTAAGTGGAGGCAATCAGCAGAAAGTGGTGATCGGAAAATGGATGAATGCAGGCTCGCGCTTCTTCATTTTCGATGAACCGACCCGCGGCATTGATGTGGGATCCAAGGCGGAAATCTTCAGCCTTCTCGACAGCATCGTGGCCCAGGGAGCGGCGGTGCTGATGATCAGTTCCGAACTTCCGGAAATTGTTTCCGTTTGCGATCGTGCTTACGTCATGCGCGATAAGGCGATCGCGGGAGAACTTCAACGAAGCCAACTGACAGAAGAAAACATTCTCCGGCTGGCGATGCATCATGGCTAGATCGCTGCGCCGCATTCCAGGCATCGCATGGCTTCTCGCCTCGCTGGTGATATTTTTCTCGGTGTTTGGCACGCGGTTCGCGTCTGCGCCGAATCTCATCAATATTGGAAATCAATCGTCGATACTGCTTCTTCTGGCGCTCCCCATGACGTTAATCGTTATGACGGAAGGCCTGGATCTGTCGATGGGCGCTGTGCTGGGACTGTCGGGAGTTGTTCTCGCAATGCTTCTGGTAAACGGAAACGCACTGCCCGTTGCATTCGCCGCTGCGCTGGGAGTGGGAACTCTCTTTGGCATTGCAAACGGCGTCCTTGTTGTCGCGCTGGGAATGCCTCCATTTGTCGCAACACTGGGAATGCTTGGCGTGGCACAGGGTATTGCACTTGTGCTTACCGATGGCCAGAGTGTAGCCGGAATCGGATCCGCTCTGCCTGGAATCTACGCCAGCCGATGGCTGGGAATACCATTTGCGATCCTGATTGCCGCAGCCGCGTACGCCGCTTTCCATTTCCTGCTGTATCACACCCGTATTGGAACCTATGTGTTTGCCATCGGCGGAAACCGCGAGGCACTGATCCTTGCGGGTGTGCCCGCAGACCGCTACCACGTTCTGATCTATGCCATCGGCGGATTGATGGCGGGAGCCGGCGCATTTCTTCTGACGGGCCGAATGAGCGTGGGGCATCCAACCGCGGCTATCGGCATGGAGTTTGACGCGATGGTCGCAGTCATCGTCGGTGGCACCAAACTCGCGCGGGGTGACGGCTGGCTTCCGGGAAGCGTACTTGGAGTGATGACTGTCGGTGTGTTGAAGAATGGACTAAACGTCATGGCAGTGCCGTCGTCGTTGCAGATCGCGAGCATCGGACTACTGGTTATCGTTGCGCTACTCATTGATTCATTCCGGGGAAAATCATGAGTTCGCTGACCTACAGGCTTCTCGGGGTGCTGTTGCTTGGCGCCGTTCTCGCTCTATCCACTGACGCGTTTCTCACCGTCGGCAACCTGCTGAATGTTTTGCGCCAGGCGAGTCTGATTTTCCTGCTCGCGTCGGGGCTGACGCTTGTCATTCTCTCAGCAGGACTGGACCTGTCGATTGGAGCAAACCTCGGATTGAGCGCATGCATGGCAGCTGCGGCAATCAAGTCCACCGGATCCATTTCAATCGGTATCGCGGCAGGACTGGCCTGCGGAATGACGATCGGTATCGCCAATGGATTGTTGATCACGACGCTGCGGCTTCCGCCGTTCATCGCAACCTACGGAATGCTGTGGATGGTGTATGGAATCAATTATTGGGCGATGGCAGGAAACACGATATACGGCTTTCCAGAATCGTTCCGCGAGATCGGGAGCGGATATCTGCTGGGCATACCCATACCCGTGCTGTTGATGGCGGCGTGCCTGATTGTAGGCAGCGTTTTCACACGCTACACTACGTGGGGCCACGAGATTTACGCAATCGGAGCAAACCCCGAAGTGGCGCGGCTGTCCGGGATTCCCGTGCGCTCACGGCTGATCATGGTGTATACGCTCAGTGGCGTAATGTCGGGTCTGGCTGGAATTGTTTATCTGGCCCGGCTGAATTCGGCCGAAGCCGGAATTGGTGAACCGCTGTTGCTGCCGGCGATTGCCGCGGTGCTGATTGGCGGAACTTCGCTGTTTGGCGGTGTCGGAAGCCTGAGCGGGGCATTGGTCGGGGCGGTAATCCTTACGCTGGTCTTAAATGGGATGAACCTGTTGACCATCAGCGGGAACTGGCAACCGCTGATTACCGGAGTCATTTTGCTGCTGGCGGCGGGAATCGATACCGCGGCGCGAAACTGGAACGAAAGCCGCGCGTGAGTATTCAGGAATCTGTACGGGCGGTCTGTAGCTGCCCTGCAAAAGGGATCTGTAGGTGAACATCTTCATTCAAAATGTCCGGTCGACGACAGCCGTGGTCCTGATGATTTTCACCGCCTCATGCGCGAAACCTGTCGACGAAGGTGCGGGACAGACCGGCGGTGAATCGATTGCCGTATTCACAAAGAACCAGACGAATCCGTTCTTTGAAACGGTGCGGCTGGGTGCAAAGAACGCGGCTAAACAGATGAATGCCACCGTTATTCAGTACATTCCGACCGTGCAGGACAGCATCACCGAACAGCTCAGTGAAATCGAAGATGCCATCATCAAGCGTCCGGGTGCAGTCGTGTTCATTCCCGTCAATTCAAGAGCCATGATCCCAGGAATTGAAAAATTGAATGCTGCCAATATCCCGGTAGTGAATATTACAGATCGGGTTCTGGGAGGATCGGTCATCAGTTTCATGGGATGCGACGAAACCAATATGGCGCTCAACACGGGACGCTTCCTGCTTCAGAGATTGAATGGACGCGGAAACGTGATCATTTTGGAAGGCGTTGGTGGATCGGAAAACAGCTCCAATCGCGTAACCGGATACAGGAAGGCTCTTGCGGAATTTCCCAACGTGAAACTGCTTGCCTCTCAGCCTGCAAACTTCCAGCGCGTGCAGGCGCTTCAGGTGACCGAGAACCTGCTGCAGTCGTATCCGCAGATTGACGGGATACTTGCCGCCAATGATTCGATGGCTCTGGGAGCGATCGAAGCGCTGGATGCGGCCAGGAGGAATGCGTTCGTCGTTGGACTCAATGGGACAAAGGAGGCAATTGACGCGATCAAGGCAGGTAAGCTCCTCGCCAGCGGGGACTGCGATGGCTTCAGACATGGATGTCTGGGGACAATGGCGGCCGTGCGTCATCTGCGAAACCTTCCTGTGCCAAAGGAATTTATTTTCTCTGTCATGGTGATTGACAATACAAACTACGCCGGCCTGGACGTGCCCTACGAAGAGCGTATGTGCCCGTCGTGGGAGAGCGTTGTGAAGGACAAATAGTATTCGAGACTGAATGTATGCACTTTGTCGGAAGATTTGATGAGAGCCGTCTGATGCCGGCAGGCTCTAAATATCAGAGTCGCAGCGAAGGCGACTCCATGGCGCCATTAATTGATCACACCAACGGATCGGTTCATACGGAATTAACGGTGAACCAGCTCAATTCCGGAGGCACGATCTCGCCTCATGTTCACAGCTACGAAGAGAGTTTCCGCAGTCTTGCAGGGCGCGCTGACGTGTTCATCGGCGGTAATGCCCATATGCCTGGACCCGGGGATTACGCTGCAATCAGGGTGGGGACGGATTATTCCGGGCGTAATGCCGATTCAGAACCCGTGCGATGGCTGCAAATGACGGCGCCCCAACCGAAGGCCACCAGAGATGTGAAGGATACGTTCTTCCGGAAGGACGGCCGCATCCCAATTGAAGGTAAATCGCCGGACCTAAAGAATCTAAAAGGAAGTATGCTAGGTCACTTCGACATGAGCCAGGTTCCGCCGATGGCGGAACGGCAGGATGTGATGAAGGGACTCGAAGGCGTTTTTCTCAACTGGCTGATCGACGGCGAATTCGGTGCAAGCCATCACCGCATGGCGTTCATTGAGTATCAGCCGGGCGTGGGCATTGGACCGCATGACCACACGTTTGAGGAAAGCTATTTCGTTCTCTCGGGTGAGATCGAAGGTGTTCTCGATGGCCAGCCGTATTTGGCAAAAGCAGGCGATTTTCTCTGGACCGGCGTCGGATGCGTGCACTCGTTTCAGAACAGGAGCGCACAGCCCGTACGCTGGCTTGAAACGTTCTCGCCTCAGCCACCTGCGGAAAATGCATTTCGATTCATGGCGGAGTGGCAGAAGCGTGCAGCGGAAATTGAAGGTTAGTTAAACAAGGGAGGGTCTATGCAGCGTCGAAGCTTGACAGTATTGGCAGTAATGGTGATTTGTTTGTTGATCGCAGTAAGCATATACGCGCAGCAGGCGCCGGCCGCCGGTGGGGCAGGTGGCGCTGGAGGCGGCGGTGGACGTGGCGGTGGAGCCGGTGCCGGCGGTGGTGGTGGCCGCGGTGCGGGTGGTGGTGGAGGCCAGGCTGCAGCAGGCGGGGCACGAGGGGCGCGCATTCCTCTGTTCTTTAAGGAAGAATGGAAACAGGACGCAGGTAACACCGAACACCCGGTAACTCAGGAGTCGGTGTCGAATCCAAACCTGGAACTCAAACTCTATGGTCAGAACCACGACGTTCTCATCGCCGGTGCAGTGACCACGGAGAACAACCCTCCTCATATGTGGACCGGAACGTGTACGACGGCATGCGCCGTCGCTCTGAGGGATAAGACAAATTTTGTAGACATCACGGGTCTTGCCAGAATGAAGTGGCTCTCGAAAATGTCGGGCTATCACGCGGTACGTCCGATCGTGAAGCTAGCGAACGGAACATGGCTCATCGGCGACCACGCAGATGACAACAATGTCGACTGGCTGACCCACGAATTCTCATTTCAGGGAATGCGCTGGCTGACACTCGACATCGCGCGCGTGGTCACGACCGGAACGTGGGTTGTGAATCCCGACCTGACCAAAATTGATGAGATCGGCTTCGCGGACCTGACTCCGGGCAGCGGCCATGGCGCTGGTGGCTGGTCCGACGTCGCGACGATTGAGGTTTACGGAAAGACCGTACCGCGCTAACTGCCTGCCCCTCATCCGGCCCGCCTTCTCTCGATGGCCCGGATGAGGGACAGGTCACCTTAATTTTTCACAATAATCATGATAAACGCAGCAATCGTCGGTCTGGGTTGGTGGGGCAAGACTCTGGTGGAATCCGTCCAGGGAACAAGCGACTCCATACAATTCGCAGCCGGTGCGACTCGTACGGTCACACCGGAAGTCAAAGCCTTTGCGGAAGCGCAGAAACTGACTCTCTTTGAAAATTTCGAAGCGCTCCTCGTTGATCCCAGGATCAACGCCGTTGTACTGGCCACGCCGCACTCGCTCCATTCCAGCCAGGTGATCGCCGCAGCCAAAGCCGGCAAGCACGTCTTCTGCGAAAAACCATTTTCGCTATCAAAGAGTGACGCGGAATCGGCCGTAGAGGCTACACGCAAAGCTGGCGTGACACTGGGCCTGGGGTACAACCGACGCTTCCATCCCGAAATGACGAAGCTTCGTGAGCGTATTCGGAGTGGCGGTCTTGGAACCGTCCTCCACGTGGAAGCGAACATGACGTTTCCCAACGCGCTGGCGCTGCAGGCCTCGCAGTGGCGCGCACATCGCGACGAGACTCCATGCGGTGGACTGACCCCCATGGGAGTTCATGCCATCGATGGCATGATCGATCTTTGCGGAACGATCGACCACGTCTATTGCCAGAGTTTCCGGAGAGTCGTTACCGTCGACAGCGATGATACGACGTCGATGCTGTTTCGAATGAAAGACGGTTCGTCTGGGTATCTTGGAACCATTACTGCAACCGGCCCCGGATTCAGCTTCCAGGTATTTGGGTCGAAGGGATGGGTTCGCCTGGAAGGTATGACGCATGTCGCCGGCGCGTCGTCCGAAGAACGCCGCACGAAGCTATTTGGTGCGTGCAAGTTTCAGCCGGCAAAAGGTCCGGCAGAAGTCTGGCAGGCAGAATCGCTGGATGTGACACGAGCCTCACTGGAGGCGTTTGCGAAGGCTGCCAGTGGCGGACCAAAGTTTCCGATTCCGGTCGAAGAAATGATTCATGGCGCAGCAGTCACCGAAGCGGTGGTGCGCTCCGCTGCGTCGGGGAAATCAGAAAACGTTAATTAAGTTCAGGGAGAAATAAGAATGCTTAAAGCGACAGCGGGGAAGGTAATGCCAACAACCGTGATTGGATCATTGCCCCGTCCGAGTTGGTACACGGAGAATATGGGGACGCGCTCCTTCCTCGAAGCGATGGTTACCACCAAATTTCGCGAACAGTATGTGGATGCACTTTCGGTGTATTTGACCGAACAGGAAGTTGCCGGACTGGACATCGTCACCGACGGCGATTGCCGGTTCGATCAGGACATCGGCGGCCAGAGCTGGACCAGCTATCCGCCGCACCACATGACAGGTTTTGACAATGCGCATCCGAAGCTGGCAAAGGTCGGCGCGGGCGGTCTGGCCTTTCCTCGCGGTCACATTCTCCACGATTACCTCGAAGCGCGCGTGATGCCGAAGCTCGTCGGCCCGGTTGGGCGCGGCGAGATGCAGTACACGGAAATCTGGAAAGCGGCACAACGTTTGACCACCCGGCCGGTAAAATTCGGCACGGTGACTCCGGAACTGGTTGCCTTCGCAGTACAAGATGAACACTACAAGGACATTCCTTCACGCATCATGGCGCTCAGCGACGCATTCAACGAAGAACTGCATGATCTGGCCGACGCGGGCTGTCCGGTGATTCAGATGGAAGAACCGCAAATCCATCTCCTGGCCGCACGCGGCATCGTCGATGACGTGATCAATCCCGAGTTCATGCTGAAAGTGTTCAACAACACGGTCAAGGGACTGAGGGCCAAGACCGAAGTCTGGTGCCACACGTGTTGGGGCAATCCATCGCAGCAGCGGATGTTTGCGAAGGTGCAGTCCTACAAACCGGCGCTGGACGTTCTGAATCGCGTCGATGCCGATGCGATTACCTTTGAAACGTCGAGTTCAGGCGCGATGGACCTGGAAGCCATCGGCAAACAGATCACGAACATGAAGATCGGCATTGGAGTGATCGATCACCACACACTGCAAGTGGAATCCCCGGCGCAGGTGGCCGAACTAATCCGGCTGTCATTGCAATCCATTCCTGCTGAACGGCTGATGTTGATGTCGGACTGCGGTATGGGACGCGAAGGCATGAGCCGTCGCCATGCGTTTTACAAAATGGCATCGCTGGTTCAGGGAACCAACATCGTTAAGAGAGAGCTGGGATTGCAGGAAACGCCATGTCTGGCGGCGGATCCCCGATTCTCGCTGATTCGAACGTCCTGACTTTCGATTGGCCCGAAGCGAGGTGTGGTTCCAATGGAATCACACCTCGCAAAATCCACGAACTCCTCGTCCAGAACGTCAACTCCTCTTTTCTGTAGTTCCGACGCTCCGTCCGGCCGCCAGGTCTGATTCAACCGATGTAAGGAAATATATTTCAAGGTTGCCGGACCATGGCCCTTCCGTTATATGATTCCGCCCTCGGGAGGAACAGCGATGAGGTATGGGCTCTGCATTTTGACCACGGTTGGCATTGTTGCAATGTCGATTGTGGCTCCGGTACTCGGACATCAGGAACTTAAGGCCAAGTTTGATACGAGCAAGACGACGACAATCAAGGGCATTGTCACCAAGTTTGACTGGTCTAATCCCCAGGTTCACGTTTTCATCAATGTTCCCGATAATTCGCCCACCAAAGTGACCAACTGGGCGGTCGAACTCGAAAGCATCGTTGAACTGCAAAAGGGCGGCTATAGCAAAGATTCACTGAAGCCGGGCGATGCCGTGAGCGTGACGGGAAATCCTGCACGAGACGGATCACGACAGGTGTGGTCCACGTCTTTCACGCTTGCAGCCGGCAACAAAAAGATGTTCGACGTGCCGACAGGGATTCAGCAGCCGAAATACACAGCACCGGCTGGCCCAACTCCACGCTGGCCCGACAACCAGCCCAGGCTGGGACCGGCTAATGGCGGCGAAACGGGTTATTGGGCGGCTCCCGGCCAGACATCGCTGATGCAGGCAGGCGTGAATGTGAAAACCGACGAGTGGGGCCTTCTGGACAATGTTAACGATGCGGACAAAGTGGCGCCATTTCAGCCCTGGGCGCGCGATCTGTACGTTTACCGACAGAAGAACTTCCTGAAGGATGATCCGGCCTATTTGTATTGCATTCCGCCGGGCGGACCGCGGCAGTTCCAAATGCGCTATGGAGCGCAGTTTGCGGAGGATCGGGATCATAAACGGATCTTCGTTCTTATCGGAAGTGTGGATCGAAACTACCGCATCATCTATACGGATGGACGCGAACAAAAAGGTCAGCCTCGAGGAGATGCGGATAACCCGCTGTATTACGGTCGCGCCGTTGGCAAATGGGAGGGCGATACGCTGGTCGTGGATACCAAGGGATTTCTGGAGCGGTTCTGGTTCTCCAACGGGGGACTTCCGCACACCAACCAGCTTCATCTGGTTGAACGCTATACACGAACCGATGCCAACACATTGAAATATGAAGTAACCGTGGACGATCCCGGAGCGTATACCAAGCCATGGACGAGTTCGTGGAATCTGAAATGGTTTCCAAACGAAGAGTTGCCTATAAATTTCTGTCAGGACAACAGACCATAAAGAACTATTGACAACCGTACGATAAGACAATAAAGACTATATCCAAACTACGCTTTCCAGCAGGAGGAAACCGCAATGAAATTTCGGACACTTACACTGTCGCTACTGGTGTTGGGCTCAACGATTGCCGCAGTCGCGCCAATCGCAGCTCATCACTCCTTTGCAGCTGAATTCGACGCCGCCAAGCCCGTAACGCTGCGCGGCTACGTCACAAAGATCGAGTGGACGAATCCGCACGTCTGGATCTTCATGGATGTGAAGGATGACACCGGCAAGAAGATCAACTGGGGCTTTGAAATGGGACCTCCGCATCTGCTTCAGGGCAGCGGCTGGAATCGCGAGAAGCTGAACATTGGCGATGAGTTGATTGTTGATGGAAGCCGCGCCAAGAATGGCAGCAACAAGATGAATGCCAGAAGCGTGAAGTTCGCAGCCACAGGTATCAGCCTGCAGGCTGGTTCCAGCCAGGGCATTAACAACTAAGACCGATTCGGGTTCTTGAGGAGGTTCGACGTGCGCAGCCGACATTCTTGGACTATGCCTGCCGTCCTAATGACGGCAGTGTTGGTTCCAGGCCTCTCGATGTTTATCCTGGGCCAGGGCACACCTGCAGGCCCTGCGGCAACGCCCGGTGCACCTCCTCTTCCCCCAGCCCGAGGAGGAGCAGCCGCACCCGCGGCCGGCGCGCGCGGAGGAGGAGGACGAGGCGGAGCAGCGGCTGCACCAGCGGCGCCGGCGGCTCCCGCTCCACGCTTCCCCGACGGCACTCCCCGATTAGGCGCACTTCCCGGACAGATGGGTCTTTGGAATGGCGGCGGTGGCGGTAACGCAGACGTTCCCTATCAACCATGGGCCAGAGCTGTTTCGGCGTATCGACGTGTGAATGAGTTCGAACCGCACACCCGATGTAAACCCTCCGGTGGACCCCGCCAGTTCCTGACGCCCTACGGAGTTGAAATCGTGGACCTGCCGGAGCTTAAACGGATCATGATCATGGATATCGGCGGACCTCATACGTTCCGCACGATATTCATGGATGGCAGATCTCATCCCAGGGATTTGAGTCCCAGTTTCTACGGCCACTCCATCGGTACCTGGGACAAGGACACGCTGGTTGTAGATACCATCGGTTTCAATGAAAAATTCTGGATTGACCGCGGTCAAGCGCCCCATACCGAAAAGCTGCACTTGATTGAGAAATTCACGCGCACGGACATGAACAACATGACGTATGAGCTCACGGTGGAAGATCCCGGCGTGTACACGGCGATCTGGTCGCGGAGCTCTGCCATGAGTTTTCGTGCCGGCACCGAATTGTTCGAATACGTCTGCCAGGACAATAATTTCGCACCCGAGCTTCTGGTTGGCTCCGAACTGGATAAGGTTGATCGCAGCAGCCAGATTGTCCCGTAATTGCCAAATCGTTTTTATATCGTTTTGTTAGTGGAGGAGAGATGCGACTGAAGGCCGCCTGCCTGTTCTTGATTTTAGTTGGTTCCATGCTGACCATGGCGGCGTCCGCCCAGGAAGGCCACCCTATGTCCGGAACATGGGCGGGCGAATGGGGCCCCGACAAGACTCATCGTAATCAGGTCACAATCATTATGAATTGGGACGGAAAGGCGATTTCGGGAATGATCAACCCCGGCCCCGACAAAGTTCTGATTAAGACCGCCACGCTCGACACTGCAAAATGGGTGTTCCGTCTGGAGACCGATGCCAAGGATCCCACATGCGCCGTGCAAAAATTTGTTGCGGAAGGCAAACTGGAAAACATCGGTTCTTATAAACGCACGGTCACTGGCACGTATACGTACGGCACGACCAAGGGCGATTTCAAGATTACCCGCGACTAGAAAATAGCAGCATGGACAAGTCCCTGCGCTCCGACCCCAAGGCGTTCGCAGCCCATCCTGAAACAATCGGTAGCTCCGTAGTCCAAAAACCCATGAGTGGGGCGGAATATCTGGAATCCCTCCGCGATGGCCGGGAGGTTTTCATTTACGGCGAGCGGGTGGAAGACGTCACCACCCACCCGGCATTTCGAAATACGGCGCGAATGACCGCGCGTCTCTATGACGCCCTGCACGACCCCGCACACCAGAAAAATCTAACGCTGCCTACTGATACCGGCAATGGCAGTTTCACGCACGCGTATTTCAAAGCTCCAAAGACTCCCGAAGATCTCCTGGCCGGCCGCAACGCCATTGCGGAATGGGCCCGCATCACCTACGGATGGCTTGGGCGTTCACCGGACTACAAGGCTTCGTTTCTGGCAACGCTGGGGGCCAATACGGAGTTCTATGCTCCTTACCAGGACAATGCGCGGCGCTGGTACAAATTCAGTCAGGAACGGGTTCCGTTCGTCAATCACGCCATCATTCATCCGCCCGTCGACCGCGACCGGCCGCCAAATGAAGTCGCGGATATTTGTTGCCACGTGGAAAAGGAGACCGACGCCGGAATAATCGTTTCAGGCGCCAAGGTCGTCGCGACAGGTTCGGTGCTTACAAACTATACGTTTGTCGCCCATCATGGCCTGATACCCGTCCAGGACAAGAATTTCGCCATGGTCTTCATCACCCCGTCGGCTGCACCGGGCGTCAAGTTCCTGTGCCGCACGTCTTACGAGATGACGTCCACGGTGATGGGAAGCCCGTTTGATTACCCTCTGTCAAGCCGGCTGGATGAGAACGACGCCATCTTCATCCTGGACAAGGTTCTGGTTCCCTGGGAGAACGTCTTTGTTTACGGCGACATGGAAAAAGCGAATAACTTCTTCCCGCGCACCGGATTTCTGCCTCGCTTTGTTGTCCATGGCTGCACGCGCCTGGCCGTGAAACTGGATTTCATCGCCGGTTTGCTGCTGAAAGCGGTTGAAGCATCTGGCACGAAGGATTATCGCGGTGTGCAGGCTAATGTTGGCGAGGTCATCGCGTGGCGCAATCTTTTCTGGGGCCTGTCGGATGCGATGGTTCGAGACCCAAAACCGTGGGTCAACGGATATCTTCATCCGAATATGGATCCGGGCAGTGCGTACCAGATCATCGCAACAATGGCCTACACGCGGGTGAAATACATCATTGAGCAGACTGTCGCATCCGGTTTGATTTATCTGAACTCGCATGCGCGCGATTTTCAGAACGAAGAGATACGACCATATATCGATCGATACCTTCGCGGTTCGAATGGCTATAAGGCTGAAGAGCGGGTAAAGCTGATGAAGCTGCTCTGGGATACGCTGGGCACGGAATTCGCCGGACGGCACGAGTTGTATGAAATCAACTATGGAGGTTCGACGGAAGAAATCCGGCGCTATTGCCTGTTTGGAGCCATGGCTTCCGGCAACGCGGATCGGTTCAAAGGATTCGCGGAACAATGTATGGCCGAATACGATCTGAATGGGTGGACAGTGCCTGATCTTTCCGATCCCGGCGCGTTCAGTTACCACAACCGTTAAGCTTGACTCTCATGACGGTCGCGAATAGCCTATCGTCCAGAAAGTCTTATTCGTCCTCTCTGGGAATGTCTCGAAAGGAGATTTTAAAGTGAGAATTCGCATGAATTCAATTATCACTGCGGCAGCGGTGTTCGCCATCGTTACGGCAACGCTGATTGCCATGGGTCAGGGAGCGCCTCAGGCTCCCGCAGGGCAACAGCCTGCCGCGGGAGCAGCTCCTGCTCGCGGTGGGGGTGCAGCAGCCGGAGGTGGACGGGGTGGGGGAGGCGGACGCGGCGCTGCCGCTCCAGACACGACTCCAGTTCCACGCCTTTCCAACGGCAAGCCAGATCTGAGTGGGCACTGGCAGGAGCCCTATACGGCGAATATGGCTCCCGGGGCCGTCGATGCAAAGACTCGCATGCCGCTGACATTTCCCCGTAAGGGTGAAACGCTGACGGCTGACGGTACTTCGGCAACCGGGCGGGGAGGAAGAACCATCGACCTGCCATACACCGACTTGGGATTGAAACGGTGGAAGGAATACGACCCGGTGAAGGACGGAGATTACACGGGAAACTGTCTGCCATTCGGAATGTCCCGCAACATCAATTCGCCTCATGGCTCTCAACTCGTCCACCACGTGGATGCCCTGGCCTTTCTGTGGGAACAGAACACCTGGTTTACTTTCGTACCAATTCAACCGAATGGAGTGAAGTGGCCGGCAGATCTGCCGGATAGCTGGAACGGACTTTCGGTGGGACACTGGGATGGCGATACTCTGGTGATCGAGACCACAAGGTTCAACGGTTACACTAAGCTCGACACCACTGGTCACCCGCACAGCAAGGATCTGGTTCTTACCAATACCTTCCTCCGGACGGGTGGCCGAACCATGCAGCATACCGTCACGGTTCACGATCCGAAGATGTACACCGTGGATTGGATGAACGTCCGGACGTGGAACCTGAAGCCTGCAAACGACGTTCTCATGGAGTACTCGTGCGAAGAGAATAACGGTGGAATCTTCGACGGTTCCATCACACCCTGGAAGAAACCCGAAGTCGATTAAATCGAGCACGTTTGTGCAAAGGCCAGCGAACACCTTGTTCGCTGGCCTTTTTTCTTTACAGCCGCAAGGACGGGCAATTGAGGCCGCAACCACTGTCCTCCAAAGTCAGGGCATGAATGCACCTGGCAAATCCGAACCATCAACCCTCCTGGCCGGGACGGTTGATGGTTCGGACTTACAAGTAAGGCATTTCCCTAAGCAAGGCATTCACTCCGTCTCCGCACATCCGCTACTTCACATTCCGTACAACTTCCATTTACGCACAAAGGGCCAGTGAATGAAAATTCACTGGCCCTTTGGTTTTACAGGAAAGCTGAAATCTTTACTGCGCAGCTTCGGGACGGACCGGAGGCGTTCCGGAAAACACCGTTTTCCCATCCGCTGTTGTGATCCTGGCCTGCCCGACGTTTTGCGATGTCGGGCTCTTGGCTGGATTGCCCGTCACCGTGACGACCTGCCCAATCTTCAGATCTTCTTTTCTCCAGCCCGACCGGAAAAGCGAATTTGGAGGTCCGCCTTCCACACGATAGAGATGGACTTTGCCGCTGGCATCTTTCGCTTCGACCTGCGTGTAGATGTGAGGACTTCCCCATTCGATCGCTTTGACGGGGCCGGTAAATGTGATGGTCTTCGTGGTATCGAACTCGGCCGACACCGAGTGGTGCGCAAGTACCGGGATTGCAGACGCCATGACGCCAATACCAAGAATAATTAACAATAATTTTCGTCTCATCAACACCTCCTGATTAGTCCGTGGATTCTGGGTCCAGATTATTCAAGCGCTACCATCTCAAGTCAAGAATTATTACCGCCACCATGCGCCGGCGGCGTGTCCGCAACCCCTATTTAGCCACTTCCCAAAACGGCATATAACGACCCAGAACAATGATCGCGATCCAGAGGAACAGAGAGCTGGCCGCAACGATCTTTGCATACGCTGGAGCGTCGTCACCGGGTCCGATAAGCGCGAGCGGCCGGAATACGCTTGTGCAGTAGAACAGCATCAGATTTGTACCTGCAATGACGATGGCCACCATCTTGAGCTGGAAATCGGGGTTGTTGCTGTAGAACTCGGGCATGCTGACAAAAAAAAGCATGCCCGTAATGACGTTAATGAAAACTCCCGCGATTCCCCAGGGAAGGAGGCGATGCAGGGGAGCTACCGGTAGTTTCCTGAAGAATCCAAGAAGCCGGAGATTGAGCAACCCGATTGAAGCCAGAATGAGGATCAATCCAATGAAGTGCAGAGTTTCAAGGAGTCCCCAAATGTACCTGGAAGATTGCGTCACGAAATACTGAATACCTGGAAGGATCCGGACTCCGGCGGCACCGACACTCGACGGGGCTTCGTCATTGGAAATAATCTCGGGATGCCGGATTTCACCACCAGTGGTACCCGTAATCGACATGAGACCAAAGG
>Ga0184628_10000389_pt1 | contig 24163 bp, 19 predicted proteins | sample PLM4_5_b1_FD_133149 | JGI IMG/M metagenome (GOLD analysis project Ga0184628, IMG submission 133149) | Groundwater sediment microbial communities from an aquifer in East River, Colorado, USA - PLM4_5_b1 | ecosystem: Environmental > Terrestrial > Soil > Riparian zone | place: USA: East River... | reverse complement strand
CGGGCAAGATCGATGATCGAGGCGCGTTCATCTTTCAACCCCGCCAGGGTAATGATCGTATTCTGATCGAGACGAAGTACCGGTTGATTGACCAAGGCGATGTCCGCGCGGCTTCTATCGCCCACCTGGATGCGATCGCCGGCGCAATAACTGTCGTTTAAGCGGGCAGGCTGTGATTGAGTTTGGCCGGCTCTGCGAACCTCGACATTGCCCTGGACGGAGACCATCTTGGCGACTCCGGGGTCGCAAAGTGTCGCGGCGAAGGATGACTGGGGGAGAGAAAACGTGGCCGCGCCAACGGACCACGCCAGAAAAACTAATAACAATCTGATTGTCTCGGTCTTCACCCTGCACCCCAAATCAACGATGAAAGAAGAATAGGACCACAACCGTGGGTTTGTCGTATAGTAAACTTGCCGAACCCAAGTCAAGTGCCGTTATTGCCGCCGCACCGCGGCATATCTGGCGCGGCCGATCAGCGTTCGATCAGCAAATTTCTTCGAATAAATTCGCCGTGGAATATTCCCAAATCATTCCAGGACGAAAACTTAGAGCATCGATCGTGCCAACGCGCGGAATCCCGATCCCCCAGCTAAGTAGCACGGTATGGACTAAAAAATCGCTCCTTTAAATTTTAGTTAAATCTCCGACAGTAAGCTTTTGTATACATTGTGTTAACAAATTTACACGGCTTACTTCTCATCGAGCGTAACCACACCGTCCCAGGATTCCCCGGGCGGACGCGATTTGTACTCGTCACAAAGCTTTAAATAGAAATGGGCCGGCCCGTCGGTGTCGCGGATTTCAACGGCGCGATTGAATTTTTCTTTAGCTTCGTCCCATGCTTGCCGTCTGAATGCGTTGAGGCCTTCGGCAAACAGCTCGCAGGATTGTTTGTGATTCCCGTCGGACTCGTCAAGGCTATCCAACAGTTCATGCACGACTATAGACAGTGCCTTACCTTTAAGCATGAAGGTGCCCACTTCGCGGGCAGAAAAACCATCGAGGTTGGCTATAGCTTCATCAGACACCAGCACCTCGGTACCGAGATACTTATTCAGGCCGTCCATCCGCGCTGCCGTGTTGACGGTATCTCCGGTGGGGCCGTACTCATAATGATCGCCGGCGCCGATATTGCCGATAAAAATCTCGCCTGAGTGCACGCCGACGCGAGTGGGCAGATCGAGATTCGCCACCGTGGCGTTGAAACGATGCACCGCCTTGGCAACATCGAGTGCCGCCGAACAGGCCTGGCGGCGCAAGCGATCGTCCGGTCCGGCCGCCTTCCAGATCGCCAAGAAGGAGTCGCCCTTTAGGTTTACAACCATTCCGCCATGTCGTTTTACCGGCTCAAACGTTGCTTCGAAATAACTGTGCATCAGGTCGCTCAGTTGCTGCGGCGTCATCTTTTCCGACAGCGTCGTGTAGCCGGCGACATCCGCGAATAGACACGCGCCGTAAACCATTTGGCCGCTGTTTTTGATATCGACCATGTTTTTGGCAAGCTGATCCACCACTTCGTCCGGCACATAGTAAGCGAGCGCTTTGCGGATCTGCTGGCGCTCCTTATTGGTTTCGACATAGGTCCACAGCACCGCGCCGGTAATTGCCAACGGACTTTGAACGAATAGAGGGATGACGATCGGATACCAGGTGCCGTCCGTGGCAAAGTGAAACTCAGCGCCAAGCAGGTAAAGCACGCTCATGCCGGTAACAGTCGCCGCCCCGACGATCATCGAGGTGACACGACAAATCATGCCGGTGAGCAAACCCCAGAGTGGAATCAACAAGAGATACGGGAAAGTGCCGAGCGGTTTTACCGGCTTATCTTCGAGCAGGTTGAGAAATGCGGTTGCGGCGATTTCGACGCCGCCGATAAAAACTCCGTTGGCTTGCGAGAACACGGTATAAAAACTGTCTTTGCGCTCGGCGAGGATTCTTTCCGAGAGTCCGACGAAGACGGCTTTGCCTTTAAGATCGACGGCCTTTTGATCGCTTGTCGCCTCGCCGATCTGCAGCGCGCGATAGTAGGGAATGGTGGTCACGGTTCGCGGCGGGCCGTAGTAATTCAAGTAGCGGCGATTGGAGCCGCTGTAGAGTTCTATGTGGAGCGCTAACAGTCGCTTGCGCCGCTCATCGAACCGCGGTTGATCTGATCGCTCTAACTCCGCAAGCATTCTCGACCGGATCGATGGGTCGGTTTCAAAGATTTCCCTGATATCCCGCATCAACTCTACGATGCGTTTTTTTTGGATTATCGGATCGACATCGCGCGGCAGCTTGGCGGCGTGACTGGGGCTGACTTTTCCCAATAACCCGACGAAGTCTTGGTAAACATCGATGTGGTAAAGTTGAAATGCGACGACGGGAAAAGTCGGCGCATCGCCGGTGCTGGGTTGGAAGGTCCAGTACTTGTTTACCTTGAACGGGATCCTCGGTAGCACGAACGGCACGGTGGCCAGAGCTGCGTCTGCGAGCGGAGCGTAGGGTTTAATTATTTTCACTATGCTATGTTCCGGCGAGTCAGCGCCGCCAGTGTTGGACGTGGAAAGTTCCCTGGCGCTTAGAGCGTCGCCAAGCACGACATTGCCCGCTTTTTTCAATGCGGCGGCGAACGCTTTGTCGTCTTTCTCGATGCGGGCTTCGATAAAATGCACGTCGAAGGTCACCACCGAGGCGCCGGCTTTCGCCAAAACTTCGACGAGCTGGGCGTGTAGCGAGCGCGGCCACTTGTCTGGGTTTTCAGGTATTTTGAGCTGGTCGGCGGAGTCCTTGTCTATGCTCACGACGACCGCCTCGGCGGGCGCCGGCCTCGGGCCGCGCAGCTTGAATAGCAATCCCAGGCCGGTGTCTTCCTCGATTTCGTGGGTAAATTGAAAAAAACTCAGAACCAACCCGGTGGCAGCGACCAGTAGTCCGAGCAGTAACGGTTTTAAAATTCGCGACAACATCGATAACTCTACTATTCCGAACATCGGACAAAAAGATGCGAGGAATTCATTTGAGTAGCCGATCTTTTCTCAGCTCTTGTTGCGCGTCCAGGAGTACGCGATTGTCAAAGATCGTCGACAGCGGCACGGTGAAGTGAGTCTTCGCCAACTCCGACTCCATCTGAATCGACGCGCGCAAGGCCCTTTCCGTCAAGGTGCCGTCGATGCTGAAAATCGCGCCGAGATTTTTGTAAAGATTGTCCGCGGTGGCGGCGTCGACGCTCATCCACTCGCCAATCAATTTAGTCGACTCGTCTTTTTGGCTACGGATGAAGCGCTGGCTTTCGATCAGCGCTTTGATCATGCGCTTGACCTGCTCGGGAGCTTTTTGTAGCTTCTGGTCGCTGACATCCAAACCGGAGATCGGAATGTCGACGTGATCTTTATCCCAGAGCAGGATCTTGTAGCCCAGCGCGGTGCCGAGGGTATCCAAGGGCGGGCCGTGAGAGGCGGCGTCGATCCGGCCCGCTTGCATGGCCGCGAGTTGGCTGCGCACATCGCCGGCGGGCAAGATTTTCACATCCTTGGCGGCGTCGATACGAAATTGATTTAGGATCGTCAGCAGGCTCAGATGGATGGTGCTGCCGGCGGAGCTAACGCCGATGGTTTTGCCTTTTAGGTCATTAAGCGATTTGACCTCGGGCTTGACCAAAATCATGAAAATAACTTTCTCCGCGCCCATCATCACCAGCTTGATCGGGATGCCGCGCAGCGCCGCCGACACCGCCGGCTGAAAACCGTTGTAAAAATCGAGATCGCCGCTTAATAGCGCCGGCACGGCTACCGATGAGCGCAACAAAACGGTCTCCGGGCGAAAACCGTATTTGGCGTAGAAGCCTTTTTTGTCGGCGACAAAGAGCGGCAGCGAGCCAAAACCGCGGCTCGAAACGCCGATGCGGACGCGCTCTTGGGCAAAAGACGGAAGCCCCGATGTTATGAAGAAAACTAGCAGAGCGATTGCTCGTACGAGCATGTTGGTCAATCTGTGGGTCACTACGAATTCAATCGGATTTATGTATGGGCAACCTGCCGCGGTTGCCCTTGGCGACTTTGCCATCGCAGCATCGGCAGGACAGCCACGGGATCTGCCCTGCAGGTTCGTATCGGACGTTTATTTCAGTCCCAGCTTCGGCGCCCATTTTTCCCAGATTTCTTCGCGTTTGTCGGCGCTGAATTTGTTCGCCACGGCGAACTTGTCGCGCCAGTGAAACGGTTTGCAGGCATCTATAAGCATGCGGCCCATGGTGAAGTCGCCGCGCTCGCGTTTTTCCGGCGCCAGGCGCGGGTCGAGGTCGGAGGTCCAGGATTTCAATACCTGCACCGACTCGGCCGGGTCGACGCGGGTGCACATGGCCCAGATGACTTGCTTCAAATCCACCGGATCGATGTCGTCGTCGACGGCGATGTAATAGCGGTACATGCTGGCGCCGGTCATCATGCCGGCGACGGCGGTGAGTGCTTGCAGTGCTTGGCCGGCGAATCGCTGTTTGAGTGAGACGACGACCATGAGCGTGTGGCAATGACACCAGACGCCCTGCACGTCCGACACGCCCGACTGTTCCAAATGATCCCAGATGCGCGCCGCGAATAGCGGGATGCCGTAGCGTTCGGTGATCGGCAGCAGGGGCGGATTGCCGAGCAGGATCGGGTCGTTGCGGTGGAGGATTCTTTTCACCCTCACAACACACTCTTCGCCGCTGTGAGTATAATATCCGGGCCATTCGCCAAAAGGGCCTTCGCTATGAGTTTCTTGTTCCGGCGGCGGCATTTCACCTTCGACAACGATCTCCGAGGTTGCCGGCACGGGGAGTCCGGTGTAGGGCGCGCGGATCACTTCGAGCGGCGCGCCGCGCAAGGCGCCGGCGTATTCATATTCGCTGACGCCCGCTTTCGCCGCCGACGGCGCGGCCATCCAAGTTGCCGGTTCGCAGCCGAGCACGATGGCGACGGGGCAAGGTTTGCCGACCTGCCAGTATTTGCGGGCGATCTGCTTGCCGTGCTTTTGCTCAATGATCCACAGCGTCAAACGGTCTTTGCCGACTATGCATGAGCGATAGGTGCCGACATTGATCCAGCCGCTGTCGGGGTCTTTCACCACCACCATGTCGCCGGTGCCGATATAGCGGCCGCCGTCAAGCTCGTGCCATTTGGGCGTCGGAAAAATTCCCAAGTCGACTTTGTCACCTTCAAGAATATTTTCCAGGATCGGTCCAGTGGAAACTTCCACCGGCGCGAAGGGTTTCAAATCGCGAATCTTGTTGCGCCAGGTGCGGAGAATCTCCAGCTTCGGCGCATCCGTGGGCAGCCCCAACGCGAGGGCGAAGCGGCGCGCCGTGGCGAGCACGTTGGCGGCGATACGAAAGCCCTTGGGATAGCCGGGAACGTTGTCGAATAGCAACAGCGGGCCTTCCTGCTCGGCCATCAGCTCGGTCAAGCAGCCGATTTCGAGATTCCAATCGGCGCCGTCGATTTGTTTAAGCTCGCCGATGCGTGCGGTGCCGTCGATGAAAGCGCGTAGATCGCTAAATGGCATGAATCCTCGATTCGCTGAGAATTTCAAATTTCATATTGCAAATTCCAGAACCCTTGGAATTTGCAATCTGCAATCTGGAATGCGCGTTCGCCTTTGGCTAATGCGTAGCGGCGTAGCAGCCATCCATGAACATTTTGTTCAAGTCCGCCGGGGTTACGGCGCAGTACTCTGCTGAGTAGCCGGGGCGTTCGTTAATGCCTTCTTGGAGCAGGCGGACCAGCACATGCTGGGTCACCGCGCCATGGGCCATGCGATCGAGGTGGTCCATGGTGTCGGCTTCGTGATGTTTGGAGAAATAACTCGCTTCAGCGGTGGTCAGGCCATAGTACTTCGTCAGCGACTTGAAAAAGTCCAAGCACGATTCGCCAAACGGGTGTTCCCACAGGACCGAGAACCAGTACTCTTGAATCTGCCCGTCGTTGATCAGCGTGCGATGAAAGTCCGGCAGGGCGCGGCACTGCGGCAGCATGGGCGCGAGCAGCACTTCTTCTTTGGTCAATCCGAGGGCGGCGCCGGTGCCCATCAGGATTTGAATATGGCCGGGAGGCGACGGATGGCCGAACTCGTCGAGAACCTTCTGGGTGTAAACTTCCATCAGGTCGACGTTCTTGACGAAGAACCATAGGTGTTTATAAAACGCCGCGGTATAGACCGAGTTGATCACCGGCACGAAGGCGCCCCAATTTTTGTAAAAAAGCTGAATGGTTTCTTTTTTAAGCTTACCTTCTTTTAGTTCATCCATGAATTTCGTTTTATCGACAGTCTGTTTCCAGCGCCGGTCGCACTTGTCCGCCAGTTCGGCGATGTATTCCTTGGCCTGGCTTTCGTTCATCTTGAGCATTGCCTATTCCTCCTGTCGAGTCCGCGGTTAGACCTCATTTGCATATGGCAGGGTCGGCGGGCTGTCAAGCCGACTCCGCTTGCTCAAGCCAAGACCAGTAGGATAGAGTGAAAAAAGTTGAAACCACGGAAAGGGGAGCCTATGGAATTCTTAAATCTGCAAGAAGAGATGGCCAAGGGAAAACGCAAGATCGATCTGTACGGTACGGATAACTTCCGGTCGTGGCTGCTGTATTTTGTTCCCGGCGACGGGACGGATATGCACTATCATGCCAGTCCTGAAACTTTTTTGGTTTTCTCCGGTAACGGAGTGGTCAAGGGTCTCAAGGGCGAAGAGAAGCCGATCAAGCAGCACGACGTTCTGTGTCTGGCCGCTAAGGATTACTATCAGATTGTCAATACTGGAACCGAGCCTTTGGTGCTGTTCGGCAACCGTTCCGAGGCCTTCGGCGGCGCGCATATTCTGGCCGACGGCAAGGACCGCAGCAAGCTGCAGCAAGGCGCCTGACCGGCGCGCTATTGAGTAGCTTTTGGACGCGAATTGACTTCGGACAGGGTAGTGGTTAATTTACCTGACAGTTGCGCAAGTTGAGGATTTTTCATGCCTATCTACGAGTATAGCTGTCAGAAATGCGGCGTGGTCGAGGTTACCCAAAGGATCACCGAAAAGCCCCTGGCCAAGTGTCCGACCTGCAAGAGCAAGGTCAAAAAGCTGATTTCCAACACCTCGTTCCAATTAAAGGGCACCGGCTGGTACGTCACCGACTACGCCCGCAAGGGGCAAAACGGCGAGTCGAAAAGCGATAACGGTTCGAAGTCCTCGTCGTCATCCGATTCAAAGAGTGACTCAAAGAGTGACTCAAAGAGTGACTCAAAGAGTGATTCAAAGAATGAATCGAAGAGCGAAACCAAAAAGAGCGAGAGTTCTTCCACCAGCAGCGAAAAATCGTCATCGACCCCCAGCACGGCTTCGACCTAGCCGCGACCCAGTTCACAATCGACTCATTATCGGCGGCGCCTAAGTGGCGCCGCTGGTCGTTTTGGCCGATGTTAAGTATCGGTTCGGGGGGGCTAAATAGGTCTAGATTTAGCGGTGCATTTTCGCTATAGCTGGGGCATAAAGAAACTTGAAGGAGGTTTTAGACAATGGCACAGACGATTGAGAATATTGTCGATCCTAATGATTCCGGCTTATCATCGGAAATGGTGAAGATCGGCGACTTGAACGCGTATGTTTCGCGGCCCAAGGACGGTAAGAATTTGGGCACAGTCATCGTGATTCACGAAAACCGCGGTCTGGTCGGTCATATTAAAGACGTCACCCGCCGGTTTGCCAAGGATGGCTTCGCGGCGATCGGGGTTGACCTGATGAGCCGCATCGGCGGCAGCGACAAGTGGAATGGCAGCGACGAGGCGACCAAGGAAATTGGCAAAATAACTGGCGCGATGGCGGTTGAAGATTTGAATTCGGCAGTCGCGTATATGAAAAAACAGAGCTACGTCAACGGTAAAGTCGGCGTGGTCGGTTACTGCTGGGGTGGCGGACAGTCGCTCAACTTTGCGACCAAGTGCAAAGATTTGAACGCCGCCGTGGTTTACTACGGTCGCAATCCCGATCCGCTCGATTCCGTCGCCAATATCCCTTGCCCGGTGATGGGTAACTACGCAGCGGACGACGCCAACATCATGCCCGGTGTCGAACCCTTGAAAGCGGCACTGGCGAAGGCCGGCAAGAGCTTTGACTGCAAAGTGTTCGACGGCGCCAAACACGCCTTTAACAACAATACGAATGCCGACCGTTACAACCCTGAGGCGGCGAAAGACGCTTGGGCCAGAACCTCGAGCTTCTTCAAAGCGAATTTGTCCTAATACAAGGCCCGCGGGCTCGGTTAACGGCAAAAGCGGCATGCGGCTTCCCGATCAGGGTAAGCCGCATGCCGCTTTTAATTTATTGTTATGTGTCGGTCGCGCGAGACGGTTGGCGATACTGTGTCAGCGAACCGCTGGTAGCGCGGCGTGGAGTTATTTCTTCGCTTCGAGTTCCGGCCGCTGGCCGATACCAGTGCGGGCGAGCTCGGGCGTAATGAGGTAGGGACCTTGGGTGGTATCGCGCCAGATTTGCTGGGTTAGTTCGGCGTTACCGCCGGTGACAACGTAAGAAAGTGCGCCGCTGATCGCGCCGACGCTCATGACGATCGCTTTGACCGGCAGGAACCACATATTGCCGGCGCTGACGCCGACGGCGACGCCGGCTTTTTCGATGTTGTCCTCGGCGCGTAAGGTAGGCGGCGCCAGGGCAACTAGTATTAAGCCCATGACGCCTGTCAGTATTTGCTTTTTCATTTCATTTATCCTCTACCGAAAAATCTGTCCCGGATGGCGTCGACGCCATGGGTGGGGTTCCAATAGCGGCGCACGCCGAAATAGTAGCAGCAAGCTTCATTATCGAGATCGTTGTTAAAGCAACGTAATTGGCCGTCTTGGAAGCGCACCCGCGCCAGGCAGGTGCCGCCGGGCACCGATGATGTCATGCACTCCATCACCACGCCGATGCCCCATTCTTCGTAGCGCCGATGATTGACCTCGTCGCCGACTCGCAGGTAAAGACGCTTGCCGTCGGCGAGCGCGCCGCCGTTTTCGCGGCGGCGTTGGAAATGTTTGAGCGTGAGATCGACATTGGGGATGGCGGGCTTAGTCAGTGACGTTGGGCTCGACGCGGGCGGTTGGTCCTGTGGCGCCGCGGCGGTCTGGCGTTTGCGCCTCGCAGCGGATTTTCTTTGCGGTAACTTGAGTTTGCGCACGGCTGACCCTTCGCTTCACAGGCCCGGTAAATTTCTCCGGCAGCCAGCCGGAATTTCGCTCGGCTCATAATCCCAAAAATCCGCCTCAATAGTCAAGGTCCACGAGCACTCCCAAAATTAATTTTTTTGAGCGCATCTTTCCGGCGTCGGTTGTCGGCCGTGCTTATCGTGGGGCTCTACGATCATTGCAAGAACGGTAGCAGCGCTGCCACCAACGCCGTTGGATTGTCCTGATGCACCATGTGGCCGGCGCCGTCAATGACGAGATGTCGCCGGTCAGCGATAGCGTCGTAGCGCGGTTGTTTGTCGGTGCGTCTCGTCTGGTGGCTTTGCTTGCCGTCGACGATCAGCACCGGGCAAGCGATGCGGCGGAGAAATTCGATGGCCTGGGCGGTGTAGAAGGGCTGCGGTGCCGCCGTGCGGTGCAGCGGATCGAACTTCCACAGCCATTTGCCAGCGTCATTTTGTTTCATGGCCGCCTGTGCGAGCTCTGCGGCAAAGCTCTCCGGCAAGCGCGGATTGGTTTGTCGTAATTGATCGGCGCCGGCCGCGACGCTGGAGTATGCCCGAAAGTGACTGCGGCCGCGCCCGCGGATTTCACCGATCCATTGCGCCATGCGCAGCGGCGCGTCGGCAAAATTCATCCCGACCGGGCCGACGCCTTCGATGAGCGCAAGTTTTGTCACCCGCTCCGGAAAGGCGCCGGTGTAAAGCAGCGAGATCGTGCCGCCCATGGAGTGGCCGATGAGTTTGATGCTTTTAACGCCGAGAGCTTGGATCACGGTATCGAGGTCGAGCACATAGTCGGGAAAATGGTAATAGCCACCGGCGCCCACCCAGCCGCTATCGCCATGGCCGCGGCAGTCGGGAGCGACGATCCACAGCGGACTCGCGACGCGCCGTTGTAACTCGGCGACGAACGGTGTCCAGCTAAAGGCGAGATCGAGAAAGCCATGCACGAGCACCAACGGCTCGCTGTCGGGATCGCCCCACTCGAGACAATGAATCGGCAAGCCGAAGGAGTCGACGAAACGATGGCGAGGCTCGGACATGGCGCGGGCGGGCTAGATGCGTTGGATCGGCACTTCGACGAAGTCGGTTTTCTCACTCGACCACGCGAAGGCTTTGATGGCTTTCACGTTGCGCTCGTAGATCGAGGCGACAATTTGAACTGCTTCGGGATAAGTCGGTTCTCCAAAAGGAGTAGCAGCATCACGATCCTCGGGCGAAAAGTAGGCTGGATGATTAGGGTGCGAGTGATAAAACGCCTTAAGCGTGTAGCCAATTTTTCTCGCTTCAAGCAAAAGCGAGTCTAAGACTCTAACGTCCATGTTGTAAGCGATGGCTGCGGTGCGCGGATGGGACTTGGGATCGAGGGCGTGAAGCTCGTTCTGAAGATTCCTCAGGCGTTGAGCGCGATCGGTTGTTCCGTTTGAAAGCACGACACCGCAGCACTCTTCAGGAAACTCGTCTTCGGCGTGGCGTGAAATTTCGTTCCACGCGGCTTCAGTGAGCACGACTTCGGTTGGTTTGCCCATACTATTCATGTGTCTCTGCGCCGAATGGAGCATTCTTTAGCACAAGATACCCCGCAGTGCCATTGAGCGCGCCGACCCACCGAATCGATGGCACCGCAGCCAGCGACCGACACTCAGGTAGACTCGACAGCGAAAAATAGCCGCAGAAAAATTGAGCTAGAAAGTCGGTGCCTTGCGATTGGTGTGGCGTTTATAAACGTCGAGCACCAAGGTTGCGTACTCTTGGGAAAACTCTTGATTATTCTCCAAGCGGTTTTGCAACTCCGACGGTCCAGCGTTGTAGGCGATCAAGGCAAGGTTGAGATTGCGAAATTGTTTTCTGAGATCGTGCAAATAGTAGACGCCCATGCGGATGTTCAAGATCGGATCGTCGAGGGACTCGGGCCGGTAGGCGACCGGCTGCACACCCAGCTCGCGGCCCAGAGTGTCGGTTAAGAATCTGCCGGTGTCGGGCATGATTTGCATAATCCCGCGGGCGCCCACCGGCGAGATCGCCGAGTATTGAAAGCGGCTTTCCACCTCGATCACCGCAAGTACCAGCATCGGATCAAGGTTGCGCTTCAAACTTTCTTCGAGGATGACTTCGGAAACCCGCCAGGCGTCGGAATCGGTAATATCGGCGCGATGGGATTTGACGATGTTGTAAACTTTAACCAGCTCTTTGGGACGGGGTCTTTCGACCACTTCGACGATCTTGACGATTTCGGTAATTTTGGGCGATTTGCCGGTTTCCGGAAAGCCTCTGAAAGCCGCCAATGCCGGCATAAACAATACGATGGCAAGGGCCAGTTTCGCACAGGCGCTGGCGCAGCCTAAAATATGAGTGTGCGTTTTTTTACGACGTGTCTGCATACTTTATTCGTTGAATTTGATTTTGCTGAAACCGCTGGCGCGTTTCGAAAGTTCGAAAGCTGGGGGTTAACTATCAAACGGATTCGGTCAAGTCAACCGCAAGAATAGAAAAAATGCTGCTTGGCCCATCGAGAAATCGCGGCCGGACACGTGAAAATATTTCTTAAGAAAAACCTCTTGCTAGGCCGCGAAAAAAACGGGGCAAGGAAATCTTCCTTGCCCCGTGCTGTCAACTTGACTTGATGTGTGAAATTACCGGCCGGTGCGCGCCAGTGAATGTACCCAGCCCTGCATGCGGCTCTTGGCGTTTTGGATGTCCTTATCGCTGAACCATTTCTTCAGGTCGACCTTGTCGACCGGGTAGACGGGGCGCATGAAATCGCTCTCATAGCCGAACGGCACGGTGGCGTCGATGCCCATGCCGCCTTCGAAACTGGTATTCGATGCCGTCCATTCTTTTTCGCCGGCAGTCATGCGCTCGGCGGGCATGAAGGTTTGGCCGCGGCCGCCGGGCAGCGGATTGATGATGTCGGTCTTGGGATTGACGCGCGTGGTGATGTTCCACATGATGTCGTCCATATCGTAGGGATCGCTGTCTTCGCTGACGGCGACCACCACACGTGAACCTTGCGAGGTCGCGAGGATCGCCGCCATGAAATTGCGCTGCCAGCCTTCTTCGATGCGATTGCGTTTTTTTACTTGAATAATCGCGCCGCCCCAATCGGTCATGCAGTAGGGGATGTTGACGTCCATGATGATGCCGGGCTGCATTCTTTCGCAAAGCTCGAACATCGCCGCCTCGCGCACCGTGGTATCGATGTTGTGGTCGTCGAGGGTGTGCACGCCCAGCGGGAAAATGATCGGCTTGCCTTCGCGCTTGCGGGTGGTCACGGCGGTGACATGGAAGGTCGGGGCTTTGTACGCTTTACCCATGTAGCCGGCCCATTCCGGATGGAAATGGAAGCGGCCTTGGATGCCTGCCTTTTCCGACTCCGCGGTTTCGAAACGGCGATCGCGAGGATTCACATAACCTTCGAGAATGACCTCCGCATCGGCCAAAGCATAGGCGTCGACGGTGCGCGCTTTGACCAAACGCATGGGCGCGCCTTGCACGGCGCCGGCGATGCCGACTTCATCGCAACCTTGCGGCAGGATGACGTAATCGAAGCCGGCGCCGGCGAGCAGCGAGCCCGCCACCGGCAAGCCGAAATTCATGGTGATCGGCACCATTTTATTGTCTTTGTAATACTTGCTGACGACCTGCCACATGTGCGAGCCGGGGGATATTTGGAAAGTGCCGACATTGCCCCAGCGAAAGTTCATGCGATTGTAGCCGAGATCGGTGCCGCCGTTGAAATACTCGCCGGAAATCAAGCGATTGCCGGAGCCGACGGTCAATTCGGGTTCGATGTCGGTATGGCGGATCGGCACGACAAAGTCGTTGGCCTCCGCCGGCTTCTCATAAACTTCTTCTTGCACCGGCGCGTCTTTTTGATCGACGACGATGGGCGCGATCGGATGGGTGATGGCGTAGGCGAGTTTCCGCGTGCGATCGGCATGATCCTTCCAGCCGAACATCTTATTGATGACGTTCATGTCGCCGAACAAATTGGTGACACAGCGGTGCTGCGGCTTGCCTTTGACGTTATTGAATAGGATCGGGCAACCGCCGTCGAGCTTTTTCTGAATGCCGGTGAGTTCCAGGTTAGGGTCGACCTCTTTGTCGGTGACAATGATGTCCCCTTCTTTTTTCATCCACTCGATCGCGCTGCGTAGATCCCTTGCTTCCTCCGGCGATGCGCCGTCTCGCTTAGCTTGAGCCATTCTTTCCCTCCGATGATTTACTTTTCTGATTTCAACGCGCTAGAAAAATCCAATAAACCGACAGCTTTTAAGACCTAATCGGCAAACAAAATTGATGGGAAATTATCCAAATCAGGCTGTTTGAATGGTGCCTAGGATTATACAGAATTCATCTCAAAGTCAACGAAGGCTCGGTCGATCGGCGCGATCGATTCGATATTCCGGCGAGATGCGATCGCGTCGCGCCGCCACAGTTGCGCGGGAACCTTTGGGCGCAAATGCGACTTTACAGTTACTATGCGGCCTGCTATCTGTGCTGGATTATGTTTTTGAGGAGAGTTTATGGCCGTTGGCGTTCTGCGTTCTAAACAAGACTGGCTCTTAGTCGTCGGTCTGTTTTGTTTCTTTTTTTCCGGCGCTGCTGGACTGATTTACCAAGTCGTCTGGACCCGGATGTTGTCGCAGATATTCGGCAATACCACCTACGCCATCGCCACGGTGTTGTCCGCCTTCATGGCAGGATTGGCCATCGGCAGTTACTGGTTCGGCAAGATCGCCGACCGTGGCAAGAACGATTTCTTGTTGTACGGCCTGCTCGAAGCTGGGGTCGGCGTCTACGGATTCCTCGTGCCATGGTTTTTCGCCGGGGCGCAAAAGGTTTACGGGCCGATCTTCTCGCTCAACGAAAGCCAGCCGTTTCTTTTCAATCTATTCTTATTCTTTCTTTCCTTCGTCTTGCTGGTGTTCCCAACTTTATTAATGGGCGCGACTTTGCCGGTGTTGAGCCGCTTTTACGTGCGCAGCTTCGCGCAATTCGGCCGCCGTGTCGGCGATCTTTACGCGACCAACACGCTGGGAGCGGTGATTGGCTGTGCCATGGGTGGATTTTTCTTGATTCCCGTCTATGGCATGCGCGTTACAGTTTACGTCGCCGCCGGTGTCAACATGCTGATTGCCATCGTTATTCTAATCGTCGATCGGCTGCGCGACCCTGAGCCGGTGGCCGCTGCGGCGGAGGCCGAAGCGCGCAGCCAGGACGCTGCCAGCGCCGCGGCGCAAGGCTCAACATATCTTGACTGGGTGTTGCTCGGCTCTTTCGCTCTCTCCGGTTTCGCCTCGTTGGTTTATGAAAATGCTTGGACGCGCTCGCTCACCCTGGTCATCGGCAGCTCGATCTATTCGTTTACGACCATGTTGGTCACGTTTCTCATCGGCCTGGCGTTGGGCGGATTTATTTATGCGCGGGTGCTGGGCAATCGCGAAGCGCGCTTGAGCACCTTCGGCCTGCTCGAGCTATGGGTCGGCTTGTCGGCGCTGGCGACGATTCCGCTATTCGAGCGCCTGCCTTTGATCTTTGTCCGGTTGCTGCATGGCTTCGGCGATACCTTTACGGTTTTTCTTTACTTGCAGATTTTTCTGTCGGCGCTGGTGATGTTCATTCCGACTATTCTACTGGGAATGACCTTTCCGCTGGTGGCGCGGCTATTTACCCAGAGCCTTTATCGCGTTGGCAGCGGCGTCGGCAGTTCCTACGCGGCGAATACCGTCGGCGCGGTACTCGGCGCCTTCGCCGGGGGCTTCATTTTAATTCCCCACATCGGCGTGCAGAACACGATCATCTGCGGCGTCGTGCTGAACTTGTTGATCGGTTGCTGGTTGATTGTCAGCGACGCGCGGCTGTCTTTCCTGCCGCGTTATGCGCTTGGGCTTGCGGTATTGAGTCTTGCGGCGATCGTACCGTTCAAGGTCAAGGGCTGGGACCCGAGCATACTGACCAGCGGTGTGACGATTTACAACGACCGCTACGAGGCGCTGCCGAGCGATTCATTGCGCCTCGAAGAGATGAAGCGCGATGATGTGCTGTTTTACCGCGAGGGGCTGACGACCACGGTGAGCGTACACAAGATCCTTGGCAGCGATTATATTTACTTCAAATCCAACGGAAAAATCGACGGTTCCTACGGCGATGCGCTGAGCCAGTTGATGACCAGCTACATTGCCATGATGTTGCATCCGAAAGCCGAGACCGCGCTGACCATCGGACTGGGCAGCGGCATGTCGGCCAAGGCGCTGGCGACGTTTAAGTCTCTCAAGGACATCGAAGTCATCGAGATCGAGCCGGCGATGATCGAAGCGAGTAAGTTTTTCGATCGGCAGTCGGTGCGTGTCGATAAATTCCCGGCGGGGGTGAGCTTCCCCGCCGACGACAGCAATGGCCGGGTCTGGTTCAACGCGGCGGAAAAGCGCCTCTATTATAAAGGCGTCATGAGCGATGGCGTACGCACCGAGTTGATGAATCGCTCGGAGGACAAAGATTATCGCGGCATGATCGACCGGCTTTACCGCAATGCCCGCCATTCGCGCCACTCGAGCGTTTTGGAAGACAAGCGGGTGCGGGTGATTCCCACCGATGGGCGCAACTATATATTAGCCACGCCGAAATTTTATGACGTCATCACCGCCGAGCCCTCCAATCCGTGGATCGCCGGCATCGCCAACCTGTATACCCGCGAGTTTTACCAGGTCATCAAGTCGAAGATCAAAGACGACGGCATCTTCGCCCAGTGGTTTCACAACTATTCCATGTCGCCGGACGATTTCCGCATGGTCTTTCGCACCTTCGCCGAAGCGTTTCCCCATGTCTCGCTGTGGAGCATGAAGGAAAGCGACTTCCTGCTGATCGGTAGTAAGAAAGAGCAGGTGTTTGACTATGCCGCGGTCAAAGCGATTTTCGACAACAATGAAATGCTGCGTTCGGACTTCCAGTATCTAGGGCTGTCCGATGTTTATGCCGTGCAGGGTTTTTATCGCATGGGCAAGGACGGCTTTGTAGAGTTCTCCAAGGGCGCGAGGATCAACACCGACGATGGCGCGGAATTGGAGTTCTCCGCGCCCAAGAACCTGCGCCGCGCGACCACGGAGCTCAACCGGCGGATTATGACGCCTTTTCTCGTCGATACTCCGCCTTGGCTGAAAAAAGGTTCATTACCGGTGCCCCAGGCGATGCATCATTTTTACCTGGCGCAATCCTATGCGGCGAGCGTGGCGCGCAACCGCGCATTGACCGAGCTTGAAGAAGCGATCCGCTTGGAGCCGAAAAATCCCAAGTTTCAATTGCTGAAAATGAAAATCTTGTTAGAGCAGGACAAGAGCACCGAGGGCGCGCAGGCGGCGTTCAAGGCGCTGGAGCAAGGCGCCGAGCATATTCCCGATGTTCTCGCCATGAGCGATGAGTTTTATTTGCCCGACGCCAAGCTGGTTTACAAAAAGATCATCGACATGGGAACTAAAGAAGTGTTGCCGTACTTGGGTCTCGGCAACATCGCGTTGCACTCAGGCGATATCGCCGAAGCTGAAAAATGGTTCATTCCGGCACGTGAGTTGCAGCCGGAACATCCGGCGGTTTTGCTGGCCTGGGGACGGCTAACGGCGGTCAAAGGCAATCGCACGACCGACGCGGCGCAGGCTAAGAAAGAGCGCCAAGAAGCGCGCCGGTTGCTCGAGTTATCGAAAACCAAAGGTGAGGAATCCGCCACGATATTCACGGAATTGGGTGGAGTCTACTTTAAGCTCGAGATGTGGGACAAGGCGGCGGAGAATTATGAAGTCGCCCTGCGCATGCGCCGGCGCCGCAATGATCTGCGCATGGAGCTGGGAAAGGCCTATGCCAAGCTCAACAGAACAGTGGAGGCTGAGCAAAAATTTCGCCAGGTGTTAGCGTTTAGCGCTGACGACGCGGACGCGTGGCGCGAGTTGCAGTTGCTTGGTAAGGCTTACTGAGTTTTCCACTAGCGCGATTTACCACGACCAGCATGGTTCGAGCGCTCATCATAAGAGTACGCGCGCGAAGGTCGGAGAATTAGCCGCAAAGAAGGCAAAATCGGACGCGTTGGGTGAGCTGTCGTTGCCCGATAGTTTTTGAATCGAGGAGGCTGCCAGTGTTGAAGGAAAAAATCGGCGTGGTCGGCGCGGGGAAAATCGGTGCGGCGATCATGCGCGGGATCGTCCGCGCCGGCTTGGCCGGCAAAGATCAGGTGATGGCGAGCGATGTCAGCGAGCAACTGCGCGCTGCCGTGGTGAAGGAACTCGATATCAAGGCGACCGCGGATAACGGCGTGCTGGGCGATTTCGCCGATATTGTTATTCTCGCCGTCAAACCGCAGATCGTCGATCCGGTTGCCAAAGAGATCGCCAAGAAGCTCGGTAGCAAAAAGCTCCTGGTTTCGGTGGCTGCCGGCGTGCCGATCGCGCGCATCGAAGCCAGTTTGGCAAAAGGCGCCCGCGTCGTGCGCGTGATGCCGAATATCGCTTGTGTGGTTGGCGCCGGCGCGGCGGGATTCGCCGGCGGCAGCAATGCGACGGCGGACGATCTGGGAAAAGTCGGCGCCATTCTCAATAGCTTCGGCGTCGGCATGCCGGTGGAAGAGAAATACTTGGACGCGGTCACCGGTTTGAGCGGCAGCGGCCCGGCGTATGTTTTGCTGTTCATGGAAGCTCTCGCCGACGGCGGTGTGCAGGTCGGCCTGGCCCGCGACGTTGCGCTCAAACTCGCCATGCAGACGGTTTATGGCGCCGCCAAGATGGCATTGGCAAGCAATAAGCATCTGGGCGAGCTCAAAGACGAAGTCACCTCTCCTGGCGGCACCACCATCGCCGGGCTCTACGCCATGGAGCAAAAGGGCTTCCACGGCATTGTTATGGATGCGGTGGTCAATGCGACAAGACGGTCGCAGGAGTTGGGGAAGGGGTAGGGCTATTAATGCAAAAGGTAAAAGTTAAAAGGCCAAAACTCAAATCAGCTTCCAGGTTGTGCTAGCGATCCTTCCAGCGTTCGACATCGCGCTTGTCGAGGTAACCCGGCTTGCCGCCCTTTTGCGATTCCACTCTCAACCAGTCACCCTCGGAGCGGATGACGTTAACTTTAAGATCCGCCGGAAGCCGGGTTACGACCCGGGCATTGGTGCTCGGTGTTTCGCGCAGGTCTTGTTCACGCAGCGTGCGATAGGGTCCGGCGACTGATGTGTTTGAGGATTGACCTGCGGGCGCGCCGGCCGCGGTTGCGGGGCGGGCGAATTGTTCGTCGATATAGCCGGGCTTGCCGCCATGCTTGGACTCGACCTGAAGCCAGAAACCCTCTTTGCCGACGACGTTGATCTGGATGCCCTTGGGCAGGATCGTGATGACTTTATGAAAGTTGCCGGCGCCTTCGCGTAGTGGCACCTCGGCAGTGGTTTCGTAGGAACCTTTGTATTGCTGTGCTTGAACCGGATTCGCACAAAACATTCCGGTCAGCGCAAGACCGAGCGCAACCAACATAGCGCCGGCACCGGCACTGATTCTATGAGCCATTAGGGTTCTCCACACGACTGTTTGGACGTATTATCGATTGCTTATTGGTTACTTTCGCTTCCAGTTCCCTTGGCCGTCTTGGATCCACCAACCGCTACGGGATTGTTCGAGCCAGCTTTTGGCGAAGATCGCTTTGATCTTGGGAATACTTTCACTGGAAATGTTGTTGGCCTTGGCGATCTCAGCGTAGAGGCTCTCGCGATCGCGGTTCTCGGCGTCGACCAGCTGTTTGGACTCTGCTCGCTCCTTCAAGTTAAGGCCATCGGTGTTGCGGATCGCCAGCAGGCCGTCGGCCGCGATGCCGATACTGCCGCGATCCATGAACGGTTTGATCGCTTCGCTGCGCGCCTTGATCGAGTCCTTGATCGCGCGAATCGCCGGATTCGACACGTTGATGTCAGCCTCCTGCGCATGAGCTGCGCCGACGAGACTCAGAGATGCCAACCGCCAAGGAAAAAATCGATTGTCACTTTGCGGCGCAGGCGGCGGGGCCGACTTCGACGATTCTCCCCAGGTTTCTTTGACGATCTGCTCGGCAGCGCGCTCCACCGCGGCGGCGGGGAAATAAATGTTTACAGTCACGCAGGCGCTGACGATGAAGGCCAAAATAAAAGTTGCACGTTTTAACATTGCTCCTCCGGGTTATTTGACTTCTGGTTTGTCCGATTTGATCCGTTCCAGGCGGCGCACAAGCTCCGAGAAAGCGATACTTTGAGTGTGACTGATGATATTTACCGTCGGTGGCAACAAACTGCCCACCACCAGAAATTCTTTATCGCCTTGGGATTCCACGCCATGCAAGGTTAGACGATCGTTTCTCAAAGTCGCTTTGAAGCCCAGCTTGCTATAGCGAAAGCTGTCGAAAAAGCTGGCGAGCCCACCGTACAACGAGCCGGCTTCCTGGCCCGAGCTGAGAACGGTAATTTTATTCAACGCATCGACACTGATGCGCTGGTCGACGCCGCTGCGTTCCACCGAGTGCAGGTCGGCGCGCAATTGCGACGGCTGGCCGGCGGTGATGACGAGATCGTCGACGCCGCCCTCCAAGATGCCTGAGATCCGGCCGAATGCAAAGGTCTTGGACAGTTGTTCGAGCTGGATCGATTCCAGCTTGGCGCTCATTTTAATCGACGCTAGCGCCGAAAAGGGATTATCGATCTCCAGTTTGCTCAAACGGACGCGTCCGCCGAAAATTTCCGCCTGAATCTCACCGCGGGTGCGCAGCGTGTTACCGGCAGACTCGACTTCGGGGATGGCGCCGTTCAGCTGGCCGCTAAAGCGCGGCCAATCGAAGGCCTCGGTCAAATCTTGCAGTTGCAGCCGCTTGGTGTCGGCTGAAAATGTCACGGCTTTGGGATCGCGGATGATATCGGACCACGACACATTGCGTAACTCGACCTCGCCACCGAAGACTGCGATACGCAAGGGTTGGTGCAGCCGCAGCGCGTTGTTTGCAAGGGCGAGGGTGGTCGTCATTGGCGCCAGCTGCTGGTTGCCGAATCGAGCGCGCCCGATGGACAGCAAGCCAAGCGCGGGTGTGGCCGCGTTCTGAGCCGGCCGATCGCCGAGGCTGATTTGAAACGGTAGCTGTAGATTGATGCCGGCGAGCTGCCAATCTTTCGATTTCGCGGCGACCGCGCCGTTCTTCAGAGCCAGGTTGCCGCGGGCGGCGAGCTGTTCGAGGGCGCCGTCGACCTGCAATTGCATCGTCACTTGGCCGCTAACCGCCAGCTTGTCGAGCAGTGGATATTGCCGGTGGAAAGTTTCACGCAAGAAGAACTCGAAAAAACCCGCAGGCGATAGATTGTCGCTGCGCGCCTGCAGGCGGAGCTGCGGTGTCCCGGTTATTTGCTCGACGCTGCCGGTGATATTCACTTGGCCCACGGTGGCGAGAGCGAAGTCGCAGCGGCGGCATTGCAGGCGGTCATTGTCACGCGAGTATTCGGCGTCGATTGTCAGCGCCGGTCTCTGAGTTTTTAAATCGCCGAAGAACTTTCCCCATAACAGTTCGCCGGCGGTGAGATTGAGGCTGGCAAACATCGCCGTGGTGTTTCTATCGCTATGGGCGGTTACCTCGACGTTGCCGTTGACGGCCAAACCTTCGCCCACTTTGCTGCTGTCCGCCGCAGCGAACTGCCCGCCGGTCAATTTGATCTGTGCAGTGATTAAGCCGGGTTTCTTTGGGTCGTAACTGATGGCGCCGATTTCGGCCTGCTCGACCGTGCTTTTGAGTTGATCACTTCCTGCGAATGAAAACTTCTGGCCATCGACGCGGGCGTTTTGAATCGCCAGCTGGCCATTGGCCCAGCGAAACGGCGCTCTGAGCGAAAAACTTGCCAGGGCAAAATTCGCCGCACGCAGTTGGGCGGCGTCGCTGCGCGCATTGCCGTGGATTTGCAGCGCGCGCCATGGACCTTGGAGTTTCATCTCCAGCTCGCCTTGGCCTTGATAGTTCCATTGATTGAACGGCGCCGGCATGAACTGTTTCATGCTCTCCCAGTCGAGATTGCGCGCGGCGATATGGCCATCGTTGATGCTGCCGATCGGCGTAAACGCCAGATTGCCCGCGGCTTCGGCGTTGCCCAGTTGCGAGCTTAGCGTCAGCGACTTGATGGTGATGGATTGGTTCGTCACGGAAAAATCACCGTGGGCGTTTGCCGCCGCCGGCCCGTCGCGGAGTTGCAACGCCACCGGACTAATACTGTTGGGGAAGCCATGGAGGTCGAGCTGACTGGTGAATGACCCGGCGGCGAAAGTTTTGTCCAAGGCAGCGCTGGCTTTCAGCTGGCCTGACAGTTCTTTTAGCCCCAGTTTGAGTTGGTTAAATTGCAGATCGACAGTCACGTTCGGAGCTTTTCCCGCTAGAGTCTGCAAGGTGGCTTTGGCTTTTAGAATCGGCTTCACCGCGGCAGTACCCCGGCGCAACAGACCCTCGGCTGATTTCGGGTTGACCGTTGCGGTCAGCGCGACCTGGTTGACCTGCCATTGGATCGAAATATCGGCGATGCCGTTGAGCTGAGGTACATCGGCGCGCAGGGCGATGCCGGTTTCAGTTCCCAAATTGATGTTTTGCGCGTCGAGATCGATAGCCGGGATGTCGATTGGGCTGCCAGCTTCGGTCTTGATCACCGCGCGTCCGTTGGTCACGCGCAAGTTTCGCAGCGCCACGGTGGTTGAGCTTTTCGTTTTCGCCTTGAGCAGTTCGGCCAAGTCGATTTGCAATACCGGCTCCTCCAAGTGAATGCGCTGGATGGTTTGCGCAAATATATCCAGCGGCGTGACGGTGGCGGTTAAGCGGCTGGCGGTTAAAACTCTCTTACCGTCCTTCGCGGCGGTGACACCGCTGGCAACCAGGCGGAGCGGTAGTGATAACGTCAGTTTGTCGGCGTGAACGGAGTAACCTGTTGTCGCCGAAATTTCGTTCTCGAGCCACTGGTGAAAGCCGTCGGACTGCACCCAAAAATAGAGACCGGCTAAGCCGCTAACGACGGCAGCCGAGAAATACAAAAGTGCTTTGACAATCCTGCGGGCTGGGCTTGCCATGTTTAATTGCTAATTTTTTGACGAGCCTGCCTTATCTATCCGCTAAGCCTCAGTTCGCTCACAAGTAAGCACCTGGTTGCGGCTTAGATGGAGCAATCGAGCTTTATTGTTCACGACGAAATTGTGTTTTGCAATTTGACAGGAGCTTTTTCTCTGACCTATAAGCGAACGAGCTCTAAGGGATGGGCTTTTGACCGCGCGCGGTTGCTAATTTTCGCGCCGCAGCGGCGTGACGAAAGGAGGAATGGGAGTCATTGACCTCCAGGGCTAAAGTCCGTCGCCGGCAAAGAACAACTAGGGGGTTGCATTTCAACAGCGGGCTAATGGTTGAATGAGATTCCGATTGACAATGTGGAGGAATCTAAGCGGTTCAATTTTTAGAGGAGGCGATCATGATTCAAGAATTCAAAGAGTTCATACAAAGAGGTAACGTCGTCGACCTTGCGGTCGCCGTGGTCATCGGCGGCGCATTCGGCAAGATCGTCGCTTCATTCGTCGAGGATGTGCTGATGCCGCCCATCGGATTGATCCTCGGCGGCGCGGATTTCGCCAATTTGTTTATCAATTTGTCAGGAAAAGAATTCGCTAGCGTTGCGGCGGCCAAGGCGGCCGGTGCGCCAACCCTGAACTATGGGTTGTTTTTAAATAACATCATTAATTTCCTGATCGTCGCCTTCGCAGTATTTCTGGTGGTCAAGGTGATCAATCGGTTGCAAAAGCCGGCAGCGCCACCGCCTCCGCCAGAGCCGACCAAGGATCAGCTGTTGTTGACGGAGATCCGCGACCTGTTGAAGAAGTAAATTCAGGCCGGAAGTTTCGCTGAGCAACCGGCACGGCGCGCGCGATTCTCGATGCGCGCCGTGCCGGTCACGGCAATTCATCATTAAAAAAATAAAAGCCGTCGACGGAAGTTTAGAGTTTTTTTCGCGGCGCTTGTTGGTTTTGCGCTATGCGGTGTCAGTTCACTGGGCGCCGGCGAAGCGGCCAAGGCCAAAGAAATTCAGCTCGCCGCACTGGCTCTGCCCTCCGGCGCGCGAGCCGATTGGCGCCAATCGGATTCTTCGGCACAGTGAAAAATCGCAATCAGCCAGTGATCACGCTTAATGCAACTTTTATCCTAGCCAGTGCTTACCTTTTTCGAGTTATTGCCTAACTGCCGCCGGACGCACGAGTATGGCTGAAAATTTCAAGTATGAGTCGATTTTTCGCCGGGCATTGAGTTGACGCCCACGCCCAATTAATTTGCCGTGAGGCCTGCTGGATCGAACGCGGAAGTAACTAATTTAGCGAAACTGCAACGGTTAACTCGGATTCGGCTTTTAACACGAAAGCCCCCATTTGCTGCCCTAGTATGTCGGAGCAAGATCCCTGCGCTAAGCCGGGGCGCCAACACAGACCTACCGGACAAGATTTAGAAGTAAAAGATAACCTAAGCACGGCGTTTGAAAGAATTCGTGTTTTTTCTTGACAAACTACGACCCGTATACTAATTTGGCCAAAATTTCGTATTTTTCGCATGGGAGGCAGAGATGACGAATTCAAACAAATATCTAGCGTTAACCGCGCTAGGTTTCTTCATGACCGGTTGTACCGGCCTGACGAAGAATCAAGCAGCATTAGTGGGTGCCACAGTTTGCGGTTTGGGCGGCGCTGGCGCCGGCGCTGCTACCGCGCATATGGGTGTTAATGGAAGTCACGTAAATGAAGGGATCGGCGCGGCGATCGGATTGGTTACCGGCGCGATCGTTTGTGGCGGTCTCGCGTATTTAATGACAGAGAATCCTAAGCCGCCACCACCACCACCCCCGCCACCACCACCACCACCGCCCAAGCCAGAGCCGAAGCCAGAGCCGAAGCCGGCTCCGAAGCCACCGCCACCGCCACCACCACCGGCACCCAAGCCAGAGCCGAAGT
>Ga0184628_10000388_pt1 | contig 24257 bp, 20 predicted proteins | sample PLM4_5_b1_FD_133149 | JGI IMG/M metagenome (GOLD analysis project Ga0184628, IMG submission 133149) | Groundwater sediment microbial communities from an aquifer in East River, Colorado, USA - PLM4_5_b1 | ecosystem: Environmental > Terrestrial > Soil > Riparian zone | place: USA: East River... | reverse complement strand
GGAAGGCCAGAGCAATGGCGATCGGGCGAACGCGGCAAAAACAGGCGCGGTCGGGTGACACAGGGCTGCGCATTCTGAGGCTTGAGCGTGGCAAGTGAACGGCCGACCCGAGCTCGGTATGCCTACCGAGCTAACGTCCATCTGCACAACAGTTACAGAAACGAGCGCGATTCGTGTCGGCAACTAAGTCAGCTTACTCGCCGACAACTGTCGCTGGAATCGCGGCCTTTTTGAATTCGAGCCGCTCCGCTGGCACGGCATCGTCCGAAAACACGAACGGCGGAGTCTGTCAGGACTCCGCCGTTCTGAAAGTCTACCCCGCCGACGAACTAACCCTACTGAACCCCGGCTCCCCTTCTCCGGCGGAGTCGTGCGGCCGCGAGGCTCAGACCTGATCCAAGCAGGAAGATGGTGCCAGGCTCGGGCACCTCGGTGATGTCGCACCCGATGCAGGGCTGATCGTTAGCCTTCAGCACGGCCCATTCCTCGAAGCCGTCATTGGTGCTAGCGGTGCCATTCGGGACGCCGAACTGGGAGAACAGGATGACCTGGTCGAGGCTCGCGTCGGCCGAGAAAGAGTCGCGGCGCACGTAGAGAAACATATCTCCCGCACCGCTTCCCGGGTTGAGGCTGTAGTTCAGCTCAATCGATGTGAACGCGTTGACGCCAGTACTCGACATCCGGAATATTTCCGTGGCCGATGCGAACCCAATCAGCGCGGAGGTTCCGTTGTTTGGACCGGCAGGATCGGTCGCTTCAGTAAGCGACGTATGGAGCTGGTCGTTCGCGGCCTGGAAAATCTGGATCTGGCTCAGCGACAGGAGATTGTTGGTGCCGCTGTCCACCTGGTTGATGTCCAGCAGGAACTGATAGTAGTCTACGCCCCCAATAACGACGTTGGGAACCTCGCTGAGCAGCAGCGAACGAGTGAAAACCCCCCCTTTGTCGTCTAGCGGCGTCCCAATGTCGGTGTTGTATCCTCTCTCGGCTCCGTTGGACTGGACGCGTAGAAAAGAATCGATAACACCAGTTCCGGTCGATTGCGGGTCAATCTGCTGGACTAGAAAAGTGCCGCCAATAGCGGCGGCTGTTCCGGCTCCGTTACTGGAGCCTGCGGTCGTCAGATCGATGATCGTACTGGCGCTCACACCTACCGGGGCAGCAGCCAGAACCGCTCCGGTCAGAACTCCTAGAAGCCTGCTACGCATAACCAATTCTCCAAGTCTTTCCGACGTCGCCTGTTTCTAAGGAAAGGACCGACGCGATTTACGCTGGCTGAAGCAAAGGCTTCGCCGCTTCGGGAAGAACTGTGAAAGCGCAGGAATTGGAGGGAATTCGAGGAAGTCTGCCAGCAGCGCGATTCTGATGTCGGCTGCTAAGCAGACTTTTGTGGCGGCCGAGGTTTACGAGGAGACTTAGCTCCGAACCACCCGTCTTCGGCGCAGTCTCGCCGCTGCCAGGCTCAGGCCCGAGCCGAGCAACAACAGGCTGCCGGGTTCAGGGACGACGGTCGCATCGCAACCGATACACGGCTGGGTGTTGGCCTTGATCACGGCCCATTCCTCGAAGCCGTCATTGCTGGCGTGGGTGCCGTTTTCCGTCCCGAACTGGGAGAACAGGATGACCTGGTCGAGGTTCGGGTCAGCCGAGAAAGCGTCGGTGCGCAGGTAGAGAAACATGTCGCCCGACCCGCTGCCGGCATTGAGCGCGTAATTCAGCAGGATCTGCAGGTATACGTCCCCACCACCAGAGTTGCCGGACATCCGGAACACTTCCGTGGCGCTTGGAAAGCCGATCACTGCCGATGTTCCGGAAGCCGCAGCGGTTGACGCGTTATAGAGCTGGTCGCTCGAGGCCTGGAAAATCTGAATCTGGTTCAACGACAGCAGTTCGTGGTCCGATCCGCTGTTCTGGTTGATGTCCAGCATGAATTGATAGTAGTTGTGCGTCCCATCGTCAAGCGTCAGCCCCACGACCGGAACCTCGCTGAGGAGCAACGACCGCGTGAAGGGGCCGCCCTTGTCGTCTAGCGGCGTCCCCAGGCTGGTGTTGTACCCCGACTCATCGCCGTTGGCCTGAAGGCGCAGGAACGGGTCGATCACGCCAGTGCCGGTTGTCTGGTCTGGAATCTGTACGACATAGAAAGTGTCGCCAGACTGGGAAACCACCGGAGCGGACCCACTATCGGCATTCATCGTCGTGAGGTTGATCTCGGTGGCAGACACACTCGGCGGCGCGGCCATGAAAGCCAAGCCGCCAATGATCCCCACGAACGTTCCGACCGTGTTGCTGCGCATGTGACCCTCTGAACCCTTCGAAGTTTACGGACCGTCAATCCCGGGTGCTTCCCGGCGCTGGCCACACGGGCTGCAAAGGGCCGGCCCGGCTTCGCCAGGCCGCAAGGGCGAGAAGTGATGAGGCGTGCTGAGAAATATTGAGTGGCGACAGAACCCGCAGACGGGGTCGAAATGCAGACTTTTGTGGGCGTCTCAGATCCTGCGGCCGCCGTGCAAGCCGGCGCCACGGGTCACGAGGAGAGCCACCGACTCAAGCGATGGCGACGTCTGAACGCCCCGGCAGGGCCGCTGTCACCATCCTGAAGCGCTGGAACGGAACGTGGCACTGGTACTTGCGCAGGAAGTTGAGGAACTTCTTGTAGTCCTCTGGCGGCATGTTGAAGGTACTGACCAGCAGCTTGTAGTTGCCCCGTGTGTGCTCGAGGCCGAGCCGCACGAGTTCGCGCACCTCGTGCCGCGTCAAGTCGCGAGCCATGAACGGTTCGTAGGCCTCCGACCAGAACGACGCACCGTGATTCAGCATCCGCTCGAACATCACCTGGTACGTCGGCACAACCGGCGTGCGCGAAATCAGATCGTCCTTCGCTCGCCGGTCCCGGGTGTCGTGCACGACCTCGGACGGAAGCCTGTCAACGTCAACCCGTCCGTCGCTGCACCGCAGCACCAGTCGCTCAGCCACGTTTCGGAGTTCGCGCACGTTACCGGGCCACTGGTACGCCGTCAAGCACTCGAGCGCGTCGGGCGTGACCTCGGGTGTCGGCACTCGATGGGTTTCCGACGCCAGCCTCAGGAAATGGGTCAAGAGCACGAAGATGTCTTCGCGGCGTTCCCGAAGGGGCGGCACTTCGATGTGCACAACGTTGAGGCGATAGTACAAGTCTTCTCGGAATGTCTTGTCAGCGATGTGCGCCATCAGCTTCCGGTGCGTCGCGGTGATCACCCGCACGTCGAGCGGCGGGAGCTTTCTATCCGAGCCGACGCGCTGAATCTCACCGGTCTCGAGGAACCGGAGGAGCAGCGCCTGCATGCGCAGGCTCATCTCGCCCACTTCGTCCATGAAGATCGTGCCGCCGTTGGCAGCCTCGAGCCACCCCCGCTTGTCGCGGTGGGCGTCGGTGAAGCTGCCTTTCACGTGACCGAACATCTCCGATTCGAGCAGCGAATCTGGAAAACCCGCGCAGTTGATGGTCACGAGCGGCGCGCGCGAGCGGCTGCTGCGATCGTGAATCAGGCGAGCGACGATTTCTTTGCCAACCCCGCTCTCGCCAGTGATCAGAATCTTGGCTTCCGATCGTGCAGCGTGATCGATTTCTTCCTCGACACCCCGGATAGCGGCACTGACTCCCACCATCGTCACAGTCTTGTTCATCGCTCGCCTCGGCTCACCGCAAAAAAACTCACCATGCCGGACATGCTGGGGGGAATGCCCGGTGAACCGATGAGGTACCGCTCAATTTGCTCTAGGGTTCTTCCGTGCGGTCCTGGAATTCTGAGACGCCGGAGTGTAGAAGTCAACCGCCAAGCGATGTTTTGACTGCGCGTCACAGATATTTAATCCCACCGTCATGCGCCATTTGTCCACGAGCGCCCGCCGAAACTGTGCTGGTTCCGCATGACGATGCACGGAATTGCACTCGAGCCTTACATCCTTGTCCGTAAGTGTTTCCACGGATGATGCGGTCCCTCATCGCCTCAGGATGCGGTCCCCCATCGCCTAAGGATCTTGTCGAACCGGCGGGGAAGATCCATTAGGGATCCATAGTGGAGACTTTTTTCCATCCCTCGCTCACACACCTTGCACAACCGATCCCACCAGGACCGTGCCCCAGAGGTCACGCGATGCGCGCGCAGGCGGACTAAGTTCGGCGTCGACAGCTACTTAGTGCGCGTCTTGCCAACCTCGAGAACGGTGGCGACCTCCTTGCACCAACGGCGCTGACTTGATCGCGGTCGGTGGGGTTACGTGTGGACACGGTAGGGTCAAGAGCAACCAGTTGCCGTCATGCCCGTTGCGCGGGGCCGGCAGCCGTACACGCGCACAGAACTGACGAATGAGCGTATCCAGCGATTTCCCACGTTCGGCCGGGCGCGAGGCCCCGTTGGCGCCCCGCGGGCGGGAACGGGAGTTTGGCCCGCAGGACCGCGGCAAGCAGGCCATCCGGTCGAACGGCGCCACGTTGATCGGCAATAGCGCCGCGATGGCCGACCTCAAGGCCGAGATCGACCGCGTGGCCCCCGCCGACGCCAAGGTACTGATCACGGGCGAGAGCGGCTCGGGTAAGGAGCTGGTGGCTCAGGCCGTGCACAACGGCAGCGGCCGATCCGACCGCACCTTCGTGGCCGTCAACTGCGCCGGCATGCCGGAAACGCTCCTCGAGTCGGAGCTGTTCGGCCATGTCAAGGGCAGCTTCACGGGCGCCTATCGCGACAAGCTCGGCAAGCTCGAACTCGCCGATCAGGGCACGATGTTTCTCGACGAGATTGGCGAGATGACGCTCCGCATGCAGGGCCTCCTGCTGCGGTTCCTCGAAACGGGCGAACTGCAGAAGGTCGGCGCCGATCGCGTTGCGGGACGAGTGGACGTGCGCGTGATCGCCGCCACGAATCGGAACCTGCGCGACATGATCGGCCAGGGTACCTTCCGCGAAGATCTCTTCTACCGGCTCAACGTCATCCACCTGATGGTGCCGCCCCTGCGCGACCGCCGCGGCGACATCCCACCGCTGGCTGAGCACTTCCTTCGGCTTTTCACGCGCAACGGCGCCTTCACCGCCCGCGAGATCGCCCCTGAAGCCATGGAGGCGCTGGCCCAGTACAACTGGCCCGGCAACGTCCGCGAGCTGCAGAACGTGATTGAACGCCTCGCGGTGACGGGCGCGGCCAATACGATTCGCGCCGAGGACCTCCCGCTCGAAATCCGCACGCGCCCGGGCGTCGAAGCGCGGCCACGGCGCGAACGCCGTCGAACCGTTGCAGATGACCTGTTCAAGCGGCTGATCGAGAACCGCGAGTCGTTCTGGACCGCCGTCTATCCCCTCTACATGCAGCGCGACATCACCCGCGGCAACGTCCGCGACCTGGTGCGTAAGGGGCTCGAGGAAGCCCGCGGCAACTACAAGATTGTGGCGCGCCTCTTCAACATGGAACAGCGCGACTACAAGCGTTTCCTCAATTTCCTCCGGAAGCACGACTGCCAGGTGCCGTTCAAGGAGTATCGATGATGACGTTCCCGCGCGTCACGATCATGGTCGCGCTGGTGGCGGTCTGCTCCGCGCCAAGTCTCGCGCAGCAGGCCGCGCCGGCCCCGGCGCCCGCGGGCGCTGCGGCACCGCCCGTCACGCCGCAAGCACCCGTCACGCCGCAACCACCCGTGACGCCACAAGGAATCCCCACGCCCCCGGATTACGTGATCGGCACCGACGACGTGCTGACGATCGTGTTCTGGAGGGACAAGGACATGTCGGCCGATGTCAGTGTGCGACCGGACGGCAAGATCTCCTTGCCGCTCATCAACGACATCCAGGCGGCTGGCCTCACACCGGAGCAGCTACGACTGGCGCTGACCGGGGCCGCAAACAAATTCATCGAGGATCCCAGCGTGAGCGTCGTCGTCAAGGCGCTCAACAGTCGGAAGGTGTTCATTACCGGTCAGCTGGCAAAGCCAGGGCCGTACCCGCTGTTGAGCGCAACAACGGTGCTGCAAATGATTGCGACCGCCGGCGGACTGGCCGAGTACGCGAAGTCGGACAAGATCATCGTCATTCGCACGGAGAACGCGAAGACGGTCAGTCACAAGTTCAATTACAAAGAGGTGACGGAAGGGAAGAAGCTTGAACAGAACATCGAGCTGAAGCCGGGCGACACCATCGTCGTTCCGTGATGACGCCAATGAGAACCCGACCCGGCCGCATCGCGGTCACGATCGCCATCACCCTCGTCGGTCTGGCGACGTCCGCCTCGGCGCAGCAGACACAGACGCCCCGGCCCGAGCGGCCGTACAGGGGCATGTTCGGCGGCGACGTGGGCGAGACGGAGGAGCTCCTCGAAGTGACGGGTTCAACGGGTATTGGGTGGGACCTCGGCAACGTGCTCGTCTTGACAGATCAGAACCTCGCGGAGCCTGGAGGCCAGGGACCCTACACTCTGACGAATGACTCCACGAAGTACGGGCTTTTTGACGCCGGGGTGTCGTATGCCCTCGTCAAACGCCGACTGGGTGTGTCGACCTCGGCCGCGACCGTGGGCCAATATCGGCCGGGGTTCAACCCGTCCCTGTACAACGCCTACAGTGCCTATGCAGGGGCGACGTACCAGCTGTCGCGAAGCGCTCGACTCAGAGGCGAACTGAGCGTCTCAATCCAGCCGTTCAATTTCCTGCCGCTCGGACCGACGATCACCGACGCCGAACTTGGTGAGGCCGTGGTCACCGACCAGATCTTTCGCGTCTCACCAGGTAAAAACATCTCGCGAACGGGCAACCTCAATTTCAACCGCAAGCTCGGCCGCCGTTCTTCGCTTGACGTCAGGTACGAGACAACCTACTACAACTCGGTCAACAACACGTCGAACTTGACGACCAGAACGGGCGGCGCCAGGTACTCGACCACGCTGACCAAAGGACTCGGCATTCACGCCGGCTATGCGTACACGAGGGCCCATGTGGACATGGACGCATCAGCGACGCGGTACGGAGAACACAACATCGATGCCGGGATCGACCTCTCTCGTGATCTTGGACCGAGCCGGCGAACACACCTGACGTTTTCAACCGGGGCGGCCGCGCTGTCGGCAAACAGCCGTACGCGGTATTACGCAACCGCAGACGCCCTCCTGACGCGTGAGATCGGCCGGAGCTGGAGCGCGTCGCTTGCCTTCAGGCGCGGCGTCGACTTCGATGAACAGTTCCGCGAGGCCTTCCTGACCGATTCGCTCACGGTCGGGTTCGGAGGCCTGATTACCCGGCGGCTGCAATTGCACTCCTCGGCCAGCGCCATTCTCGGCCACGTAGGCTTTGGCCCGGGCGACAATACCTATCGCTCGTACAACGCTGGCGCCGGCCTGACCACGGCGCTCAACCGCCGTATGGCCATCTCCGCCGATTACCTCTACTACAGCTACGGTTTCGGTCAGCAGGTTCTGCTGCCAAACAATCTGTTCAGCCAGATGGGTCGTCACGGGGTGCGGGTGTCACTGACCGCCTGGGTCCCGGTCATCGCGAAGAGGAGATCTGATGCTTCCCGGTAAGACGTACACCCCTGAAGACTTGATCGAAATCCTGCGCCGACGGTTCTGGCTGCTGCTTGTGCCGTTCGCGATCGTCTCCGCGACAACGGCGACGTTCGCCCGGTATCTGCCCGACGTGTTTCGGTCCGATACGCTGATTCTGGTCGTCCCCCAACGTGTGCCCGAGAGCTACGTCAGGTCCACGGTGACGACGCGAATCGAAGATCGCCTCCAGTCGATCAGCCAGCAGATTCTCAGCCGCACGCGTCTCGAGCGAATCATCCAGGACTTCAACCTGTACACGAAAGAGCGTCGCACGGGAATCATGGAAGACATCGTCGAGCAGATGCGGAAAGACATCGAAATCCAGGTCATCAAGGGCGACGCCTTCCGCGTGAGCTACAACGGCGCTGATCCGAGAACGGTCATGAGGGTGACCGACCGGCTGGCCTCCCTCTTCATCGAAGAGAACCTGCGCGATCGCGAAGTGTTGGCCGAGGGCACGAACCAGTTCCTTGAAGCGCAGCTCGAAGACGCACGACGCCGGCTCGTCGAAACGGAAAAGAAGCTGGAGACATATCGCAAGCAGTTCGCCGGCGAACTGCCCTCGCAACTCGAATCGAACATGCAGGCGGTGGCGAATACGCAGCTGCAGATCCGGACGGTCGTCGAATCGATCAATCGCGATCGCGATCGGCATCTGTTCATCGAGCGTCAGCTGGCTGAACTCGAATCTCCCGATGAGGATGCACTTTCATCCGTGGCAGGCAGCGGCCCCATCGACAATGCGTCTCCCGCCCGGCAGCTCGAGGCAGCCCGAGCCGTGCTCAAGGACCTTCAGCTCCGACTCAAAGACGACCATCCCGACGTCGTGCGACTGAAGCGCACCGTCGCCAACCTCCAGGCCAAAGTGGATGAAGAAGCCGCCAATGCGCCCGTGTTGGAGGGCGCGCCCGTCTCGTCGGCTCAGGTGACACGGAGGAGACGCGTAGCGGATCTGCGCGCTGAAGTCGAGCAGCTCGACAAGCGCATTGTGGCTCAACAGGCCGAAGAGCAGCGGCTGCGTAAGGTCGCCGGCGGCTATCAGCAGCGCGTGGAGATGGCGCCGAAGCGCGAGTCGGAAATGATCGAACTGACTCGCGACTACGGCACCCTTCAAACCCAGTACACGAGCCTGTTGGGCAAGAAGGAAGAGTCACAGATTTCTGCGAACCTCGAACGCCGCCAGATCGGCGAGCAGTTCAAGCTCCTCGACCCGGCCCGTCTTCCGGAGAAGCCCTTCAGCCCCAACCGCCCACGAATCAATACGCTTGGACTCGTCGCTGGTCTTGTATTCGCCATTGCCCTGATCGGGCTTGTCGAGTTCCGCGATACCAGCTTCAAGACCGACGACGACATCGTGACGGTGTTGTCGCTGCCGGTGCTCGCGGTTGTGCCGGTGATGCGTTCGAATCCCGAGCGGCGGCGCGCCTTCCGGTTCCGTGTGGCGACCCACGTCGGGTTTGGTGGGCTCGTGGTGTCGTTGCTGGCCTTGGTCGTGTACACCTACGTGTACGCCTACACCCGCTGAGCAGACACATGTACGAGCAGTTCTTCGGCTTTCGCGAACGACCTTTCGACCTGACGCCCAATCCCAGGTTCGTCGTGATGACGCCTGCGCACAGAGAAGCGATCAGTAATCTCAACTACGGGATCGCGAGCCGTAAAGGGATCACGCTGCTCATTGGCGAAGCTGGAACCGGGAAGACGACCATGATTCGCACGGCCATGGAACAGCAGTCGAGCCGTGTCCACGTCGTGCACGTGCAGAATCCAGCCCTGACGCGCGAGGAGTTCGTCGAACTGCTCGCCGCACGATTCGAGTTGAGCGAGGCGGCGCGTTCCTCGAAAGCCACCCTGCTGCTCGAGTTGGAACGGCTGCTGCTCGACCGGAGGGAGGCGAACGAGACGACCGTACTCATCGTGGACGAGGCCCACGCCGTCCCCCCGGAGATCCTCGAAGAAATTCGCCTGATGGCCAACATCGAAACCTCCGAGGACAAGCTGCTCTCCGTGATTCTTGCAGGACAGCCTGAACTGACCGCTCGCTTGAACACCGACGCGCTGCGGCAGCTCAAACAGCGCATCGCCCTGCGATGCGTCCTGCGGCTGCTCGACCTTCAGGAAACGGCCGCCTACCTGGGTGGCCGCATTCGGGCAGCCGGCGGTGTGGGCGCGCAGGTATTCACACGCGAAGCCGTGACGCTGATTCACGAGCGCTCGAAGGGAATCCCGAGAACCGTGAACGTGCTGGCCGACAACGCGCTCTTGAGCTCGTTCGCGATCGGAGAGCGGCCCGTCACGCGGCAGACGGTACTCGATGTCTGCAGAGATTTCGATTTAGGTGACGGGGCGGACGAGCTGGACGTGATCCCACAGGAATCTGTGGACCCTGCGCCGGCGGCTCCAACCGACCCTGTGGCGGAGCCTTCTCGGCGCCTTCTGCTGCTCTCACCTCCCCCCGTCGCCGCCCAGAACGAAGCCGGAACGGCCCCTGCGGACGACGTCCCCCAAGCCGAAGCGGGCGCCGTGAAGAAGCGCCGGCTGTTCTCTTTCTCTCTCAGGTGACAGGCGAGATATCCCATGAGCCGAGTTGACGAAGCGTTGCGTCGTGCATCCGAGCAGCCCTCCCCCGCAGCCGACGCGCTGCCGGACGAGCCGTTCCCGATCGAGATGCGCGAACATCGCCGCGAGCGAAAAGGTGCGTTGCCCGACCATACCGCGCAGCCCGCAGACGCTCCGGTGTCGCAGCTCGCCACCACCGAACAGCGCCCGAAGTCGAGTTCCCTCCTCGAACGGATGAGTGGATCGCTCGCGGAAAAGCTGGTGATCGACACCAGTATGGCCTCGAGCTCGCGCGAGCAGTACCGGCGCCTGGGGGCAGTCCTGCACCATATGCAGCAGCTGACCGGCTTGACGGTCGTCATGGTGACGAGCGGCGTGCCCGGCGAGGGCAAGACGCTCACCTGCACCAACCTGGCGCTCACCTTCAGCGAGTCGTACGGACGGCGGGTGCTCCTCATCGATGCCGACCTTCGACGACCGACCATTCACTCGATGTTCAACATCGACAACAGCAGCGGGTTGAGTGACGGTCTCTCGGCCGTCCAGGAACGCAAGATGCTGGTGCGTCAGGTGTCGGAGAAGTTGGGAGTCCTGCCAGCCGGCCGGCCGACGTCCGACCCGATGGCCAGCCTGATCTCCGATCGCATGCGCCGCCTGATCGAAGAGGCGCGCGCCGAATTCGATTGGGTCATCATCGACACGCCGCCCGTGGCGCTCTTGCCGGACGCGCACATCCTGGCGGCCATGTCGGACGGCGCGCTGCTCGTCGTCAAGGCCGAGTCCACGCCGTACGCCGTGGTGAAACGCGCCGCCGACGCGATTGGGCAGGAGCGCACGCTGGGTGTCGTCCTGAACCGCGCCGACGAGCACGCGCACTCAACGGGCTACTACGGGTACTACAACAAGAACTATTACTACGGTAGCAGCAAGGCCGAGCCGGCGGCCCGGCCATGATCGCCGTTTCCGGGCGGTTCAACACCCGGTCCCTGGTGGTCGTCGCGTTCGACACGCTGCTGATCGGGGGCGCGGTCGTCGCCGCCGCGTACCTGCGGCTGGGTGGCGACGCCTGGAGCGTCTTGATCGACGATAACGGCATCGGCAAGACGCTGCTCGTCGCCCTGGTGGTGCAACTCTGCCTCTACTACGGGGACCTCTACGATCTTCGGTACCTCAGCGACCGGCGCGAGCTCGTGACGCGCCTCCTCCAGGCGCTCTCGCCCGCGTCATTCATTCTGGCTGCGCTCTACTTCTGGTTTCCGGGACTCGTCATCGGCCGCGGTGTGTTCGTGATTGCCGCGCTGCTCGTTCTGCTGCTGATCGTCGGGTGGCGCATCACCTTCGAGTGGATGAGCGGACGGGTCGCGCCGCATGAACGTCTGCTGCTGGTTGGCACGAGCGCGGCCGCCATCGGCCTGGCGCGTGAGCTGTTCGAGCGACGCCATGAGCTGGGCGTCGAAATCGTCGGGTTCGTCGACCCCGATCCTGCCCGGATCGGCGACCCGGTCATCAACCCCGGTGTCATCGGCGCCGTCGAAGACATCCCGTCGATCGTTCGCGCGCGATCCGTCGATCGCGTCGTGGTCAGCCTGGCAGACGCACGCGGCAAGCTGCCGATGCAGAAGCTGCTCGACATGAAGCTCGACGGCGTCGCATTCGATCATCTGGCGTCGGTGTACGAGGAGTACACGGGGAAGATCGCCGTCGAGAATCTTCGGCCGAGCTGGCTGATCTTCTCATCGGGCTTCAAGAAGAGCCGGGTGGTGTCCGCCGGCAAGCGGCTGCTCGACATCCTCGCCGCGGCGATTGGCCTGATCGTCTTGGCACCGGTGCTGGCGGCCACGGCCCTCGCGGTCCGGCTCACGTCACCCGGGAGCGTGTTGTATCACCAGCAGCGGGTCGGGCTCCACGGGCGGATCTTCACGGTTCACAAGTTTCGCTCGATGCGTGAAGACGCCGAAGGCGCCACGGGCCCCGTGTGGGCGTCGCGCGATGGTAGCGACCCCCGCGTCACCCTCGTTGGACGATGGCTGCGACGCAGTCGCCTCGACGAACTGCCCCAGCTCTGGAACGTCCTGAAGGGCGAGATGAGCCTTGTAGGCCCGCGCCCCGAGCGGCCGGAGTTCGTCGGCGAACTGACCCGCGAGATCCCCTTCTACGGTCAGCGGCACATCGTCAGGCCCGGACTCACGGGTTGGGCCCAGGTGCGGTACACCTACGGCGCGAGCGTCGAGGACGCGCTGCAAAAGCTGCAGTACGACCTGTTCTACATCAAGAATCTGACGTTGTCGCTCGATCTGTTCATCATCCTCAGCACCGTCAAGACCGTGCTGCTTCGCAAGGGCGCGTGAGATGAGCACCCCCGGTGGCGCGACCCACGTCGAACCCATCCTCAACGCGATGAGCGTCGACGTGGAAGACTACTTCCATGTCAGCGTGTTCGACGGGATCGTGCCGCGCACCTCATGGGATGCGTTCGAGAGCCGCGTCTGTGCCAATACCGAACGGCTGCTCGATATCTTCGACGAGTTCGAGGTCAGGAGCACGTTCTTCGTCCTCGGCTGGGTGGCGGAGCGATTCCCGGCGCTCGTTCGCACCATCGCGCAGCGCGGCCATGAGGTAGCCTCGCATGGCTACGCGCACAGGCTCGTGTACGACCAGACCCCCGCCGCATTTCGGGACGACGTCCGCCGGGCGAAGGCGCTGCTCGAAGATGCGAGCGGTCGTCAGGTCGCCGGCTACCGCGCCCCGAGCTATTCCATCACGCCGCGCTCGCTCTGGGCGCTCGACGTGCTGATCGAGGAAGGCTACCAGTACGACTCGAGCATCTTCCCCATCCGCCACGATCGCTATGGCATCCCTGTGTCTGACCGGCAGCCGTATCGAATCGAGCGCAGTGGTGGGGCGCTGATCGAGGTTCCCGGCTCGACCACGCGCGTCGCCTCGATGAATCTTCCCGTCGCCGGCGGCGGCTATTTCCGCATTCTGCCCTACTGGTGGACGCGGTGGGGTATCAGCCGGGTCAACCACATCGAGCACCGCCCCGCCGTGTTCTACCTGCACCCGTGGGAAATCGACCCGGGGCAGCCGCGTCTTCGTGCCGGGCGGATGGGACGCTTCCGGCACTATCGCAACCTGGCCCTTACCGAACAGCGGTTGCGGCAGCTCCTGAGCGATTTCCGTTTCGATACCATGCAAGCGCTTGTCTCTGGCGTCCGTGTGGCGGCGGCGCAGGACAACCGCTTCGCGATGTCTCTTCCGTATTCGTGGTGAGGGTCCTCGGATGACCCTCTCCTCACTGGCGCCTCCCCTCGTGCGCGATCGTGACGTCGAGAATCCGGTCGAAGTCTCAAACGCACTCGACGAGGCCGAGTGGAATGCCTATGTCCTGGCGCACCCGGATGGAACCGTCGACCATCTGTGGGGGTGGCGCCACGTGTTCGAAGACGTCTTCCATCACAAGAGTGTGTACCTCGTCGCCCGGCGGACTGGCGCCATTACCGGGGTCTTGCCACTCGTGCTCTTCCGCTCCAGGCTCTTCGGACGATTTGCGGTCTCCCTTCCGTTCCTCAACTACGGAGGCGTGCTCGCGTCAGACTCGGAAACCACCCGCGCGCTCATCGAGCGCGCCCGGGAGGTCGCCCACACCTTCAGTGCCTCACATCTGGAGTTGCGCCACATCGGGCGACAGTTGACGACCCTCCCATTTCGCCAGCACAAGCTCGCGCTCACCAGGACACTGCCGGCGACGTCAGCGGATCTCTGGGCGAAGGTGGACCGGAAGGTTCGCAACCAGGTGCGCAAGGCGCAGAAAGATGGCCTGATCGGCGCGATCGGGGGCGAAGAGCTGGTGGACGAGTTCTACGCGGTCTTTGCTCGAAACATGCGGGACCTCGGCACCCCTGTCTATCCGAAGCAGCTCTTCGCCGAGACGCTGCGGCGGTTCCCTGGGGCGGTCCGCGTGTACACCGTGCGTTCGGGCACCACAACGGTGGCCGGTGCGATGGCGATTCGTTACCGCGACACCGTGCTCGTTCCCTGGGCGTCGTCGCTCCGTGAGTATCGCCACCAGTGCCCGAACATGCTCCTCTACTGGACCATGCTCGACGATGCCGTGGTGTCAGGCGCGCGGGTTTTTGACTTCGGGCGCTCGAGCCCTGGGAGCGGCACGCATCATTTCAAGACGCAGTGGGGTGCCACCGAAATACCGCTCCACTGGGAGTACGTACTGCTGACGCGAAAGACGGCTCCCGACCAGGGGCCGCACAACCCGAAGTTCGCCGCGGCCATTGCGGCGTGGCAGCGGCTTCCTCTCTGGCTGACGAAGGCGATCGGGCCGATGTTGGTGAGACACATCCCGTGAGCGCCGCGACCCGCGTGACTCGTCAGGACACCACCGGCCCTTCAGCCGCACGCGCCCAACGTCCGATAGACCTTCCGGCCAGTACCAGACCGCACCTTTTCGTCGTCGTCGACACGGAGGAGGAGTTCGACTGGAACGCGCCGCCGCGGCGCACCAGCACGAGTGTCACGGCCATGCGCCACATCGAGCGGGCGCAGCGGATCTTCGATCGCTTCGGGATCAGGCCTCTCTACGTTGTCGATTATCCGGTGGCCTCGCAGCCTGACGGCTATCTTCCGCTGCTCGAGGTGTATCGCTCCGGGCGATGTGACATCGGGGCTCATCCTCACCCATGGGTCAATCCTCCCGACGACGAGGCGGTGTGCGGGCGTCACACCTTCATGTGCAACCTCCCCGAATCGCTGCAGCGCGCGAAGCTCGAGCGGCTGTGCACCCAGATCGGAACGATCTTCGGGAAGTCGCCGACGACCTTCAAGGCGGGCCGTTACGGAATTGGGGCCACGACCATCGCCGTGCTCGAACAACTCGGGTTCACCGTCGACACGAGCGTCTGCCCCCGATTTGATTTTTCTGACGAGGATGGGCCGTCGTTTGCGGAGCTCGATTCGCGCCCGTTCTTTCTGGCGCCACATCTGCTCGAAGTTCCGTGCACCGTGGACTACACGGGTTGGGCCGGCCCATTGCGGCCGGTGCTGCATCGTACGGCCGCACACAAGTCGCTGACATCGCTTCGAGGAGTCGGGGTACTGGCCCGGATGGGTGCGGTCAACAGGGTGATGCTGTCTCCCGAAGGTAATAGCGTCGCCGACATGCGCAGCCTCACCGATGCACTCATCGACCACGGGCTGCGAACCTTCACGTTTTCATTTCACAGTCCGTCGCTCGACGTCGGTCACACGCCGTACGTGCGAACGCAAGCGGACCTGGCGCAATTCCTGGACGACATCGAACGGTTCTGCGAATTCTTCATTGCGGAACGAGGCGGCGTCGCCTCGACGCATGCTGACTTCAGGGCCGCCGTTTCGGAACGTGGAGTCTGACTGATGAAGGTGTTAGGTATCTCGCCGCTCGACAAGGACTCGACCGTCACAATCGTGGAAGACGGCACGATCACGTTTGCCGCCGCTGAAGAGCGCTTCACCCGCGTCAAGCTGCAGGACGGCTTCCCGTGGCAGGCGTTGCAGGCGGCGTTCGACTTCACCGGTCTCGACGCCGCCAATATCGACATCGTCACGTACCCGTTCTTCACGTGGGAAGAGGAAACGGCACTGATGCAGAAGGGGCTGCAGCACGAGCGCGAGTTCCTCGACGAGGGGTCCTCGGCCGCCGGCGCCCTGATGAAGGAAGCCGCATCCCGTGTTCCGCATCGGACGGCAGCGATTCCTGGACTGGGTAACCCGAACGAGCGGATGGAAAAGGGATTTGCCAAATCCCTCGCCTACCGGGTGCTGGCGCAGGACAGCGTGATCTCCCGCAATGTCGCCAAGCGAGGCTCCGAGCAATGGGGCCGCGACGCCACCACGTTTCATCGCAAGTGGCACGAGGATCTCGAAGGGGGCCTCGAAGAAGTCGGGCTGGGCGGGAAACTGAAGCGGGTCGACCATCACCTGAGTCACGCGAGCAACGCCTACTACACCAGCGGCCTCGGGGAGGCGCTCATCGTGACGCTCGACGGCTATGGGTCGGGCCTGGCAGGCAGCGTCAGCGTCGGTCGGGGCGGCACCATCACGCGCCTGAATGGCGTGGAATATCCGCACTCGCTCGGCACGTTCTACGAATCGGTCACGTCTGCGCTCGGTTTCAAGCCGAGTCGTCATGAAGGAAAGATCGTGGGCCTGGCCGCCTACGGCGACCCCCGGATACTCAGGGACGTGTTGCTGGCGCGCTTCGATGTCGAGCCGGGCGCTTTCCGCATTCGCGAGAGCAACAACCTCTACTTCGCGCGGATGCTCGCGGCAGAATTTCCCAAGATCGACGTCGCAGCGGCCTACCAGCATGTCTTGGAACGGGTTGCGACCGCCTACGTGGCCCACTACCTGAAGGAGACCGGTATCTCGAACGTCGTGCTCTCTGGCGGCGTCGTGGCGAACGTCAAGCTGAACCAGCGCATTCGCGAACTGGACGGCGTGAAGGAGATCTTCATTCATCCGAACATGGGCGACGGTGGGTGCGGCACGGGCGCGGCGCTCCTCGAGTTTGTCGGCTGTGACCGCCTCTCCAGGAGGCTGGCGGATGTCTACCTGGGCCCGACCTACACCGACGCGCAGATTGCCGACGCCCTCGGCCGCGCCCAGTTGCCGTTCACCAGGTACACGCCGATCGAGCCGAAGATCGCCGCGCTCATCGCGGCGGGCAAAGTGGTGGCGCGGTTCGACGGCCGTATGGAATACGGCCCACGGGCGCTCGGCAATCGGTCGATTCTCTATCACGCCCAGGAACCGGAGGTGAACCAGTGGCTGAATCAGCGACTGGGTCGTACGGAGTTCATGCCGTTTGCGCCGGCCACACTCTATGAGCATCGCCATGAGTGCTACCTGAACATCGATGGCGGCGACGCTGCCGCGCAGTTCATGACGTTGACATTCGACTGCACGCCCACGATGAAGGAGACCTCACCCGCGGCGGTGCACGTGGACGGCACGGCGCGCCCGCAACTCGTGACGGCACAGTCGAACCCAAGCTTCTACCGAATCCTGCAGGAGTACCACGCGCTCACCGGGATCCCGTCGCTCATCAACACGAGCTTCAACATGCACGAGGAGCCGATCGTCTGCTCGCCAGATGATGCGATCCGGGCATTCTTGCAGGGCAACCTCGATCATTTGGCGATTGGGAATTTCCTGGTTGCTCATCCGTCGGCCAAGCGATGAGTTGAGTCATGGTGAGCGTGGGCGTCTACACCGGCGAGCGTGAATGCGCAGCGGCCGTGGCCGTCAACGGCCGCATTGTCGCTGCCGTCAACAGCGTGACCGCGCGCGACAGTGTCCACCTCCACGGCACCCCACTGGCGTGTGTCGAGCGGGCCTTCGCAGTAGCTGGGATGTCGGCTGGCGACATCGACACGATCGTCGTGGCGAGCGATACCCCACCATCCACCGTGTCCAGCACGCCAGGCCTCGCGAGTCGGATTCCGCCACGCTACCGTCAGCTGGCGAGCGCCATCGGCAAGGCACGACGTATCGACGTGGCGCAGTTGCACGCATCAGCCGCCCAGCTGCGGGGCATCCCTGAGGACACCATCATCGTCGGGCTGGACCTCCTTGGCGATGGCCTTGGAGCCGTCTTCTCCTCTCGACAGACCACTCTCCGTTGTATCGCGACCATCGACGGCGTGCGTGAGCTCGTCGGGGCCGCGACGATGGTCGCGGATGCCATCGGAGATCAGGCCGACGAGCCGTTCGCGTTTCTCGAAGCCCATTACAGGTGTGGTGCCGATGTACCCGAGCCGGCCGGCCGCGATTGGCTCACACGGCTGGAACGCACCTCGATCTCGACCGACGCCGCGGCGGTTGCGGGGTTACTGGACGACGCGAGGGCTGGGTGTCCGAGTCCACTTGACGTACCGAACAGCAGTCACATCGCCGTGCACCGCGCACGCGCCGCGCTTGCGACGACGCTGTTGAACCGCATCGGCGATCTTCTTGGGGACATTGCGCTCGACGTGCGGGCCGAGACCGGGGCCGCGCGCATCGCGTTCAGTGGGAACGCCTTTCGGCTGCCCTCGCTGCGGGCCCGGGTAGCCTCCCGGGTCGATGTCGGCATCTTCGCGCCCGTCACCGAGCGTATCGGCGCCGCCCTCGGCGCCGCGCTGCTGCCGCACGGCGCCGCGGAGCCCGTGCGTCATCTCGCGCTAGGGCGCGCGTTCAGCGAACAGGAGATCAAAGACGAACTGGAGAACTGTCGTCTCGACTACGTGTACGAACCAGACTTCGAGAAGTTGTGCCTCCGCACCTCTCGGTTATTGAGCACCGGTGCCATCATCGGGTGGTTCCACGGCCCGGCGGAGTTCGGTCACACGTCACACGGGAGCCGGAGCATCCTGTGCGACCCCTCGAACATGTACTCGCGCGAGAACATGAACGTGTTTCTGCTTCAACGCCATGCGCACGAGCCGCTTCCGCTCTCGATCACGGAACGCGCCAGCATCGCTCCGTGCGCCCTGGCGACAACGTTCGCGTACTCGGGGCCACCGACGCGTGGCGACACACTGACGTCGGCAGTCGATCGGAACGGGCGGTGTCTCATCCACATGACCGACCAGCACGCTACCCCGGATCTGTATCGACTGCTACGGGTGTATGAAGCGCAGAGCGGCGTTTCCGGTCTCTTCAACGTGCCGCTCGCCTCGGAGGGGCTGTTAGCCGAGACGCCGAAAGCCGGGTTGCGCGCAAGCTTCGCCTCGGCTGTGGATGCGCTGATCGTCGGCCGATTTGTAATCGGCAAAGACCATTGGCTCGTGCGCAGCCGGTAGCGTGCCGGCCAACCGGACTCTCATCCCCGAGGGCTTCCCGCTACGTTCGCGGCTGAACTTCGCAGGACGAGTCGAGAGAACTGCTCCGACGACTGCAAGAAACGCAGAAAGCGGTCGGCCATGCGTTCGGCGCCTTTGTCGAGCAGGTGCATGCAGTCGCTGAAATGCTCGCCGTCGGGGGGGATGGCCTCGCGGTCATCGACTGTCTCCACGTCGTGCGACGCACCATACGCAATGATCGCGCTGTTGTACCGGTCCATCGCATCCAGCATCCCGTCGATACTCATCCACGGCATGTAGTAGAACGCCACGTCCGCGTTGGCAATCTGTGTCGCGCGATCCTGGTTCCGTCGGTACTTCACGATGAAGGTGGAGAGCACCAGTGGGACGTTTCGCTTGGCCAGTTCCACGCGCATCTCGTCGAGTGCCGATACAAAGTGCGTCGGAAGATCCGCCGGCACCGAATCCAGCTTCCGCGTGGACTCGTCGCGACTTCGCGTCAGGATGGCGATGTTCTTGAACACCAGATCGGCCATCAAGCTGTAACGACTGAGGACGGCCACAACGGGAGGTTCGCGATTCACGCTGATGATGCCCTCCTGCAGGGCGATCACTTTTGTGTCTTTGACTATTTCGTTGTTGGCCTCGTAGTAGATCACCAGATCCGGATTGAGCGGAAGCACGCGGTGCTTGAGGTTTCTGAGATTCTCCGTCGTCGTGTACCCACCAACGGCGGCGTTGATGACCTCGATGTTGCGGCCCGGATACGCCGCGCGCAGCTTTTCCTGGAGCTGGTGCGGCCAGGCTGCATCGTTCGTCGAGACTTCGGCGCTGAAGGTCGTGGAGGCACCGAGACACACGATGCGGATGGTGTTCGGCGGCTTCTGAAGAGAGAACTCGTCCCCGCGAAACCCGAGGGAGTTGATCTTGATACCGATGCGGGCGCCCTTGATCTCGTACCCAGGGCGCGGCAAGAACAAGTCGGCGTCAGCGTCGTAGACCATCATCGGGTCCCGAAGGCTCGTGCTCGCATTGCCGTATCGCATCCACGCGCGGACCCGAATGGCAGCCTCACAGGCGCCCAACATGACGACGACGACCAACGATGTAAAGAGCAGCTTTCTACCGACGCCAACATCCATCATCGCTGTGACTCACACCGCCGGTTGCCCATCGGTGCGCCTCGGCATCAGAACAGGGTATAGATGAACGGTGCAGCGGCCGTGCCTGAGAGCAGCATGAGCACGCCGAACAACATCAGAATCACGACGATGGGGCCGAGCCACCACTTCTTGCTGGTGCGGAGGAAGTGCCAGAACTCGGCCGCGATGTTCGTGGACTGCCCCGATTGCGCAACCTTCTTGAAATCCGCCACGGCGAAGACCTCCCCAAAAAGACCTACGACTGTCTGAGGTACTCTTTGACCTCCACGACGGCAGGCCTCTCCACCCAGTACGACTGTCTACGAGGTCGCCGCAACCCGAGCGCGTCACGCCCGATCATTCTCATCGCAAACCCGACAGGGGTGAAGACAATGAAATAAAGCAGCGCCAGTATCGCGCGCGACACGGTCCACCCGATGGGGAAGGCAACGACCATCCACCCTGTGAACACCCAGCGCATCACCTGCGGACGCAATAGTCCCAGGCAACCAAATGCGATGGCGAATGCGGTGATCACCTGTGTGGTTTGATCGAAACGGCCTGACCAGGCACGGGACAGGGCGAGGCCGCCACAAAACACGATCCACAGACCGGCAAATTGTCGGAGATGGCTTCGGGTCGGTACCTTGACGACGTCCGCCCACTGCATGGTGGCTGCTCCTTCAGTCGAGCTGGAACTGTGCGAGGTACTTGTCTCTCGCACCGGCGTCCAGCGTGTCGGCCACGTCCGCCTTCAGGAGGATGAAATCACCCACCACGAGGGCATCCATTTCAGTGCCGAGGAAGCATCGGTAGGCCTCCTCAGGCGTACAGACAATCGGCTCGCCCCGCACGTTGAAACTGGTGTTCACGAGCACTGGACATCCCGTGCGTTTGAAGAACGCCCGAAGCAGCCGTGTCAATCGAGGGTTGCGCTCCTCGTCCACCGTTTGAATCCTGGCGCTGTAGTCGACATGGGTGACCGCCGGGATGTCGGACCGTACGACGTTCACGCGGTTTCGAAGATCCGGGTCCTTGTCCATCATCGCGCGCTGTTCTGGTGGGATCGGCGTGCGCCGCTCGTCGAGCACGGGCGCCACGAGAAGCATGTACGGGCTCTCCTGATCGGCGTCGAGACCGAACCAGCGATGTGCTTCCTCTTGCAGCACGCACGGGGCAAATGGGCGGAAACTCTCTCTGAACTTGATCTTCAAGTTCATCGTCGCCTGCATCTTCGGAGAACGCGGGTCACCAAGGATGCTGCGGGCACCGAGGGCCCTGGGGCCAAATTCCATCCGCCCCTGGAACCACCCGACGACCTTGTCGGTCACCAGCAGGTCGGTCACCTGTTCCATCAACTCCGCTTCGGTCGACGCCCTGTGGTATTTCGCGCCTACCGCATCGAGGCGCCGGCCGATGTCATCGGGCGAGAACATCGGTCCAAGGAAACTGCCTCGCTGTTGGTCGGACGTTCCAGTGCTGCGGGGATTCTCGAGCAGCTGATGCCAGACGAACAGCGCTGCGCCGAGCGCGCCGCCCGCGTCGCCAGACGCCGGCTGAATCCACAGGTGGTCGAACGGTCCCTCGCGCAGGAGGCGCCCGTTGGCGACACAGTTGAGCGCAACGCCTCCTGCCATCACGAGGCGCGATCGTCCGGTGAGGCGGAACGCCTCCTGCGCCATCGCCAGCATCGCGTCTTCCGTGACTTCTTGGATGCTCGAGGCGAGATCCATGTGGCGCTGTTCGATGCCGCTCTCCGGGTTTCTGGGGGGACCGCCAAAGAGGTCATGGAACTTGGAGGCGGTCATCGTCAGTCCCTGGCAGTAGTTGAAGTACTGCATGTCGAGCCAGAAGCTGCCGTCCGACCTCAGGTCGAACAGGTGTTTCGTGATCAGGTCCTTATAGACGGGGCGTCCGTAGGGCGCAAGGCCCATCAGCTTGTACTCGCCGCTGTTGACCTTGAAACCACAGTAGTACGTGAACGCGGAATAGAGCAGCCCGATGGAGTGGGGAAACCGAATCTCGCGCAGCAACTTGATCGCATTACCCTGACCAACGCCAATGGTTGTGGTGCTCCACTCGCCCACACCGTCGAGCGTCAGGATGGCGGCGTCCTCGAATGGGCTTGGAAAGAACGCGCTCGCGGCATGGCTCTCATGGTGCTCGGTGAACACGATAGGCGCCTTGCACGCGCGCCCCAGGGCGGTACGGATGGCGCTCCGCTGGCGCCCCTTTTCCTTCAGCCACACGGGCATCGCGGTACTGAAACTTCCAAGGCCCTGGGGCGCGTACGCCAAATAGGTCTCGAGAAGGCGCTCGAACTTACGGAGCGGCTTCTCATAAAAGGCGACGTAGTCCAGATCAGCGGCCTGGAGGCCCGCCTCACGCATGCAGTAGCGCACGGCGTGTGCTGGGAAGTCTGGGTCGTGCTTCTTCCTGGTGAAACGTTCTTCCTGGGCGGCTGCCACGATCTGACCGTCGACGACGAGCGCGGCGGCGCTATCGTGGTAGAAGGCTGAAATTCCAAGGACCGCGGTCATTTCTGGTTCGCTCCCCAGCCACGTCGACGGGCCGATGCTTGCGAGCCGCGTGCCACACTTCTTCTCAGGGTTACCTGCGCTCTAACCCAAGTAGTCACCCTCACATGCGACTTTCTTCTGGTCGCAAGACGGAACCGGCGTCAAGGGCCCCATGTAGCCTCGCTGCGGAGCGAGTCCACGGAGGGACCGTCATTTTACGGGCGCAGCGGGATCGGGGAGGTAGGTGGTGTCTGGTCGAACGGCCGAGAGCAAGTCGATGCTCAGACCTGACACCGTCGCTGACACATTCAAGTCGGCGACGCCGGCCCACGTGCGATTCTCTGCAATCGTGAAATGACCTGCTGGGCGCAACCTCGCGATGCATCGTTGTGACGGTATGTGTTTGACGAAGACGTCCAAGTGGTACTGACCCCTTGTGAGATTCGTCTGAAACTGAAATTGAATACTGAACCGACCTGGCACCGGTGACGCGAGTTGCAGTTCCTGAGCAGAGAACTCTCGAGCATACACAGTCAGCTGGTCGGTGGAACGATGAAGAAGAAAGGCAAACGTCACGTCGGAGATCTCCACGACGACGCCAAACTCAACCGTCACGCGCAGCGTCGTCCTGGGCTCGACCGGCTCCGCAACCGGGGTTCCGTCCAGGTGCCGTAACTCCGCAGAGTTGATGTGTATCTCACCCTGCCTCGCCTCCCCAGACGCCGCGAACGCGTCTCGAACGTATCGGCCGATCACGTCACTGGTCGCCCCAATCGCGCACACTCGGCCATTCAGAAACATCGCGTGGTCACACAATTCAACGACCGACTGAAGATTGTGGGATACGAGGACTATCGCAACGCCTCCCCGCTTGAACCACCGCATCCTTTCCAGACAGCGTTCCTGAAACTCCACGTCACCAACCGCGAGGACTTCGTCAATGATCAGCACGTCAGGATTGAGATGTGCCGCGATTGAAAAGCCGAGCCGCGCGTTCATGCCAGACGAGTAGCGTTTCACTGGCATATCAACGAAGTCCTCGAGCCCGGCGAATGCCACAATCTCGTCGAACTTCGAGACAACTTCAGTACGCCTCATGCCCATGATCGCGCCCTGCAGATAGACATTTTCCCGCCCGGTCAATTCGGGATGGAATCCGGCGGCCACTTCAATCAGCGCACCGACACGGCCCGCCACCTGACATTGCCCACGCGTCGGCCGCAGAATTCTCGTGAGCAACTTGAGCGCGGTAGACTTGCCAGCGCCGTTCGGTCCAATGATTCCGAGCGCTTCACCAGGCTTCACTTCGAAAGACACATCCTTGAGTGCCCAGAACTCCTCGGACTCCAATTCACCCTTTGCTCGGCGAGACGTGATCGTACGCAACGCACCGGGAATCAAGTCACGCAAGCTATCGTGTCGCTCACCCCTGTAGAACTTCTTCCATACGTGATCAAACAGGACGCTTCGCACTAGGCGATCTCAGCAAACTTGAACTCGACGCGGTGGAAGAGGACGGCGACGAAAAGCAGGAAGAGGGCCGACACGGCGGCGGCCAGGGCGAAGTCGCGGGTGAGGGGGGATCGTCCTAATAGCAGCGCGTCACGATAGGCGTCGATAATTGCCGTCATCGGGTTCATC
>Ga0184628_10000387_pt1 | contig 24303 bp, 25 predicted proteins | sample PLM4_5_b1_FD_133149 | JGI IMG/M metagenome (GOLD analysis project Ga0184628, IMG submission 133149) | Groundwater sediment microbial communities from an aquifer in East River, Colorado, USA - PLM4_5_b1 | ecosystem: Environmental > Terrestrial > Soil > Riparian zone | place: USA: East River... | reverse complement strand
TCCTCGAGGAAGTCGCGGCCAAACGCGTTCTTGGTCACCAGCGTGACGATCGGCAGGTGCACGAAGGCCGCACAGTCGGCAATGCTCAGATCCTTGCCCGCGATATAGGGCTCGAATTTCGCCACCGCCTTGAGGGCGCGCACGCCCTTGGCGATGTCCTTTTCCACGGCCGCCTTTGTTTCGTCCGAGAAACTGCCGCCGAAGAACAGGCCGCTGTACAGCCTGCGCACCACCAGCTCCATGTGCAGCTCGATGAAGGTGACGAGCTCGCGCACGCGCGCGCGCTCCAGCGGATCCTTCGGCAATAGCGGCTTGTGCGGATAGGCGTCCTCCAGATACTCGAAGATCACCTCCGACTCGCGCAGCCGCGTGCCGTCCACCTCCAGGTAGGGCACCTTGCCCATCGGGCTCTTGGCCAGGTAGGTCTCGCCCTGCGAAGGCTTCACGTTCTCGTCCTCCTCGAACGGAATGCCCTTCTCCAGCAGCGCAATGCGCACCTTGTTGTGGTAGTTGCTGATGCGAAAGCCGCACAGCTTGATCATTGTTTCTCTCCCTGGTGCTTGGCATAGAGCTTCTGCATGCCGCCGAGCCAGCGGTCGTAGTCGGCGGTCTTGTTGCGCATGTAGTTGAGCACCGTCGGGTGCGGCAGCACGAGGAAGCGCTCCTCGCGCATCACCTTCACGACCTCGCCGGCCACCTGCTCCGCGGTGAGCGCCCCGTCCACGCCAGCCGAGCCGCCGTCGCCCTTGTACATGCCGGTGATCACCGCCTGCGGGCACAGGCACGAGACACGCAGGCCCCGGCGCCCGTAGGCGATCGCCAGCCATTCGGCGAAGGCCACCGCGCCGTGCTTGGTGACGCCGTAGGTGGCGGATTCGACGATGTTGAGCAGCCCCGCGGCCGAGGCGGTCACCAGGAAGTAACCGCCACCGCGCGCCACCATCTTCTCCACCACCGCACGCGCCGCCCAGACATGCGCCATCACGTGGATCTTCCAGTTGCGCTCCCAGTCCGCGTCGCTCGCCTCCAGCCCGCCGCGCTGCACGATGCCCGCGTTGGAAAAGTAGACATCGATGCGGCCGTACTTCTCCTCGGCCTGCGCGACCAGGCGCTTGACGTCGGCCTCACGGCTGACGTCGCAGGCCACCGCCAGCCCGTTCACTTCCTCGGCCAACGGCTGCAGGCCATGCAGGTTCAGGTCGGCCAGCACGAGACCCGCCGCGCCCTCCTGCGCAAAGCGCAGCGCCGCAGCGCGGCCGATTCCGCTCGCCGCACCGGTGACCACGGCGATCCTGCCCTTGAGCTCCATGTCAGCGCTTGCGGCCGGCGAGCGCCTCGGCGACCGAGGTCTGCTCGGCGATCTCGAGCTTGGCGATGGCATTGCGGTGCACCTCGTCCGGGCCGTCGGCGAACCTGAGCGTCCTCGCGTGCGCGTACATGTTGGCGAGGCCGAAGCGGTCGGTGACCCCGCCGCCGCCGTGCACCTGTATCGCCCAGTCGATCACCTGGCAGGCCATGGTCGGCGCCAGCACCTTGATCATGGCGATTTCCTTCTGCGCCACCTTGTTGCCCACCGTGTCCATCTTCCAGGCGGCATGCAGCACCATGAAGCGCGCGCTGTCGATCATGATGCGCGCTTCCGCGATCCTCTCGCGCGTCACGCCCTGCTCCGCGATCGTGCGGCCGAAGGCGACGCGCTGCGTCGCGCGCTTGCACATCTTCTCCAGCGCGCGCTCCGCCTGGCCGATGAGGCGCATGCAGTGATGGATGCGGCCCGGTCCCAGGCGCCCCTGCGCGATCTCGAAGCCACGCCCTTCGCCCAGCAGGATGTTGGAGGCCGGCACGCGCACGTCCTTGAACTCGATCTCCATGTGGCCGTGCGGGGCGTCGTCGTAGCCGAACACGTTCAGGTGGTGCAGGATCGTGACGCCCTTGGCGCCGGCCGGCACCAGGATCATCGACTGCTGGCTGTGGCGCGAGGCGTGTTCGGGGTTGGTCTTGCCCATCACGATGTACACCCTGCAGCGCGAATCGCCCGCTCCCGAGGACCACCACTTGCGGCCGTTGATCACGTAATGGTCGCCCTCACGCTTGATCTGCATCTGGATGTTGGTGGCGTCCGACGAGGCCACCGCCGGTTCCGTCATGAGGAAGGCGGAGCGGATCTCGCCGCGCAGCAGCGGCTCGAGCCATTCGGTTTTCTGCGTCTCGCTGCCGTAGCGCTCGATGGTTTCCATGTTGCCGGTGTCGGGCGCCGAGCAGTTGAACACCTCCGGCGACCAGCTGGTGCGCCCCATGATCTCGCACAGCGGCGCGTATTCCAGGTTCGACAGGCCCTCGGGCGCGCGCTTGGAATGCGGCAGGAACAGGTTCCACAGCCCGGCTTTGCGCGCCTTGGGCTTGAGCGCCTCGATGATCGGCACGGGCTCCCAGCGCTTGTCGCCCCTGGTGTGCTCGTAGTAAGCGGGCTCGCTGGGGTAGATGTGTTCGTCCATGAACGCCGTGAGGCGTTGCTGCATTTCCTTGACCCGCGGCGAATACTCGAAGTCCATGCGTTTCTCCTAGGCAGTTCTCTTGAGGATTCTTTCCACCTGCGCCCACCCGAGCTCCGCCAGCGGCCGCGTGCGCGAGCCGGCCTCGCGTGCGTACTCGCTCGCCGCCGTGCCGTCCACTACGCGCTTGGCGATGCCTTGCGTGATGCCGGCGATGCGGAACAGGTTGTAGGCCATGTAGTAATCCCAGGTCGAAGGGTCGATGCCCTTGCGCCCGGTGCGCTTGCAGTAGCGCTCGACGTACTCGCGCTCGCTCGGGATGCCGAGGGCGGCGAGGTCGAGGCCCGCGATGCCGCGGAATTTTCCCGGCGCGATGTGCCAGCTCATGCAGTGGTAGGAAAAGTCCGCCAGCGGGTGGCCGAGCGTCGAAAGCTCCCAGTCGAGCACGGCTAGGATCTTCGGCTCGGTCGGATGGAAAATCATGTTGTCGAGGCGGAAATCGCCGTGCACCACCGAGGTCTCGTCGCCCGGCGGGATGTTCCGCGGCAGCCAGTCGATGAGCTTGTCCATCTCCTCGATGCGCTCGAGTTCCGACGCCTGGTACTGCTTGGTCCAGCGCGCCACCTGGCGCGCGATGTAATCGCCCGGCTTGCCGAAAGCCTCCAGCCCCACCGCCTTGTAGTCGATGCCATGCAGCTGCGCAATGACGCGGTTGAGCTCATCCCAGATCGCGCTGCGCTGCGCGCGCGTCATGCCGGGCAGCGCCTGGTCCCACAGCACGCGGCCCTCCACGCAATCCGTGACGTAGAACGCGGTGCCGACGACGGACTCGTCCTCGCACAGCACGTAGGGCTTCGCCACAGGGAAGCCCGCGCCGTGCAGCGCCTTGATCACTTTGTACTCGCGGTCCACCGCGTGCGCCGAGGGCAGCAGCTTGCCCGGTGGCTTCCTGCGCAGCGCGTAGCGCTTGCCGCCCGCCGTGATGCGGTAGGTGGGATTGGATTGCCCGCCCTTGAACTGCTCGACGGCGAGCGCGCCGCCCCAGTCGTCGATCTTGCCGCGCAGGAATTGCTCCAGGCGCGCGAGGTCGAACCGATGGCGTTCCTCGACCGGCTTGACGCCGATGAACTGGTCGAACATGGGAGCGGCAAGCTTAAACCGAAACGGTAGAATCCGCCGCAAAACGATGAAACTGAACTCCTCCGGGGAAGAGGATTCGTCCAGCGCGCCGCGCCGGTCGCGCCTCAGCAGCCGTTGTCGGGCGTGGCGTTTGCTCCGTCGTGCCCGGCGCGCTTCGGGGCGAGCAGGCTGCGCAGCATCGTGGTGATCAGATCCCGATCCACCGGCTTGGCGAGGAAGGAGGACGCGCCGAGCCGGCGGCAGCGCTCGATCGAGTCGCGCTCCGACATGACCGAGAGCACCAGGATCGGGGTGGTGCGGTTGGCGCCGCGCGCGCGGATCCGGCGCAGGACCTCGTAGCCGCCGATGCCTGGCATCAGCAGATCGAGCAGGATCACGTCGTAGGTCGACTCTTCGGCACGGTGCAGCGCCTCCTCGCAGGTTCCCGCCAGGGTGACGCGGGCGCCCAGTTCTTGCGTCACGATGCGCCCGACGAGGAGTCGAGTCGGCCCGTGGTCGTCCACGATCAGGACGTTGCGACGGTCGGTTGCCACAGTCGCTCCCCGCTTGGGACGACGGCCGCTCGCGTTACGGCTGTTTGTTGAGCAGCGCCGCGCCGGAGAGGGATCGGCCGCCGGCCGAGCTCAGACCGAAGGACGTGATCATCCCCGGGGCCATCGGGCCACCGACGAACGCGCCGTGCGCGGTGCCGCTGGCGGCGGGAGAGCCGGCGCCCGGCGTACAGCCCGTGCAGTTGCCGCTGAGCGAGATGCCGCCCGCGCCGGTGAACTGGGTGAAGGACCCGCTGCCGTTGGCTGTCCAGTTAGTCGAGCCGGCAGTCGCGTTGAGCGCGTAGCTGGAGATCGTCTGGCTGGTGAAATTGACGCCTACGTTCAGCGACATGCTCGTCACAGGCACGCCAGCTCCGGTATGTGCACCCGGGCCGCTGCCAGCGTACGAGTAGGTCGCCGACTGCAGTGTGGGCGAAAGGTCCGCCAGGGCAGTCTTCATGGTGCTGTCAATGAGGTGTGTCGGCGAGGTCGTAGCCTGGCCGCCGATCGTGGCTACGTTACCTTGCCACGTGTTCCAACTCACATTCCAGGGCCCGTTGACCGGGTTCCCCGCGGCGCCATTCTGCGCGCGCGCCACCCCGTTGCCGGAGCCGCCGAAGCTGGCATTACCTTGCCCCGCAGCGATGGTGAAACCGACCAGCGGTCCATTGCCGTCGCCGGGCGCGACCCGCGGCCCGCGGGTGCGAACCATGCGTACATTGTTTAGCAGGCCGTCTGCCGTGTCCACGCTCTGCTCGACCTCGCCCATGCGCGCAGCTACGGGCGCGGGAGTCACCGCCGGCCGCGCGCTGCGCGGCGCGATGGAGTGGTTGAAGAAGCCAGGCACGCTCGGCAGGATCACCGGCATGTCGCCGGCGCTCGCCACGAAGCCAACCTGGTTCGGGTCGATCTCGACTTCGCCCGCGCCGGTGCGAATGTAAGTTCTTCCCGTATTGACTTTGTTGTAGGCCCCGGGCTTCGCGCCATCGCCCGCGACCGGGCCGGTGGCCGGGAAGTAGTAGGACTCATGATCGGTACCGCGCACGCCCATGTGGGCGACCGGCGTTTCGATCAGATAGTTCTTCTTGTTGGTGCGGCCGATTGCCCCGGTCACCGCGCGAAAACCACCGTGATCAAGACGGTAGCGGACCTTCTCCGTGCCATCTTCTGCGCCCGCATAGTGGAACTCGGCCACCGTAAGGCGGGACTCCGGCTGCACGACGACAATCGCGCCGTCGCCCATCTTCAGTTGGGCCAATGCACCCGGAGCCGTCACGAGCGTGTCGCCCACGCTGACCGGCGCGCCTTTGCGCGCTACGCGCTCGCTGCCGCCCGCAGAGACTACTTTGACGTCCCCTGCGGCGAACTGCACGACACCGGCACTTTGCCCAAAGGCATAGTTAGTGCCCGCTGCGCCAACTACCAGTCCAACCAAGATGACTATCCGTTTCATATTGCCCTCCGAATTACCGCGTTCCAAGATATTGGTGAGCATGATGCAAATTGCGCGCCCGGCTGCGGAATTATTCATCTCGCCTGACCCTCCCTCACACATCCACCTAATCAAACCCCTTCCATAGGCCGACCCACCAGTCCGTCCGCCTATATTCGTAGATGGGAATATTGGAATCCTGCACGGAACGCCACGCCCCGAAGCGGGCCTCCAATTTCCGCGCCAGGTCATATCTTAGAAGTAACTCGAAGTCTCCTCGCGTGTCCTTCCGCTCCGTAAGGAAAATCGCGTCAAAGGCCGAGTAGCGGGAACTCGCCAGGGTGGCGATCGCCGCCAGTCTCAGCTTGGGGCCGAGAATTCTTTCCCAGGCGATGCGGCCTCCAATGCCGGTCCTGTCTCCACTCGGATTTCCCCCTTGGTCCTGGTCATAGCCTGTCACAAGCGCAATGCTCACTGTCGATTTTTCGTCGAACCTGGTCGTGACGCCCACCCCTGCACTCACGAAATCCGCGTCATAGACCTTCAGCTCTTCAGACGGATGCCGATAGGTCCCCGTATACAGGAAGCCGAAAAGGACGCCGAATGCGCCCGGTGCCGGCATAGCGGTCTCGCTGACGTCAAGGCTGAGGGCCTTCACGTCCCGGCTCGTGCTGCCGCCCAGCGTATTGCGCAGCAATTGCAGCTGCCCGCGCACCAGGTATCGTTCTCCCGCCCAAGCAAGGCCAACGCTCCCCGCACCGCCACCGACGTCGAACTCTGACTCGTGCGCGTTGGCCCTGACGATGAACTCGCCGCTGCCGATCAAGGAGAGCCGCCCGCGCATCGGGGTCGCAAATTCGATGCCACCGCCAAGGCTGGCGAAGCTGTCGTCCTTGCGTACATTCTGATCGGCGAGTTGCACGACGCCCTGCAGTCCCGGCACGAAAATGCCGCCTTGCCCCGGTGCCTGGTTGACGTTGGAGCTCGCTCCGGCGGCAAGACTCAGGTATCCGCGCATGGCGAATCCGCCCTTCTTTTTGTCCGCGCGCGCTTCACCGAGGTAGACCAGCAGTTGGGCGCGGATTGCCGGCGGCGGATCCAGGGCGAGCAGCGACTCGAACGCGACCTCGGCCTGCGCGCGGTTACCGAGCGCCAGATACGCCCTGCCGGTATCGATAAGCGCGCCCGCATGCCGGGGGTCAAGCGCCAGCACGCGCGCGAACGCGATCGTGGCGCGGTCGGGACGCCCGGCGGAAATGGCGGCGCGGCCAAGCGCGTAGTCGTAGCCAATCTCGCCAATGTGCGTGTCCTCCTCGGCGGCGAGGAGCGCGTAGGCCTCGGCATGTTTGCCCGCCGCCGACAGCGCGCCGGCGCGCACGAGCAGGTCGTCGAGCGCGGACTGCGCCGCGACATGGCAGGACCCCGCCGCCAGCAAGGCGGCGAGCAGCAGTGCAACCAGTTGTCTGGCGCGACGGCGCATCGGTTCTTCACGTGACCTCGGCGCCGTCGGGCAGCGGTTGCCGCCCCACACCCCCCTTGGCGAGCGGTGGCGCCGAGGTTTTCCTCTAGAATTGTCGCTCACATTGTCCTGGCAGGACAGCGTGCTATCGGATTCGCACCGCTTCCTACTTCGCGCGTTGGTCGTTGCCGCCGGCGGCCTGCTGCTGGCGGGGCTGTTCTCGCAGACCACTCTGTACCCGCGCCTCGCGTGGTGGCTCGACGATGCGCTGCAGCGCGAGCTCGCGGTCGCGCTGCCGCTGGATCACGTGGTGGTGGTCGACGTCGATGAAGCGTCGATGCAGCGGCTGGCGCCTCGGCTTGGCGCGTGGCCTTACGCCCGCGACGCCTACGCGGGCGCGCATCGGTTTCTGGCGGCGAACGGCGCGCGCGCAGTCGCCTACGACATCCTGTTTGCCGAGACGCGCGACGGGGATGACGCCTTCGCCGCTGCGCTCGACCATCGCGCCGTGCTCGCGGCCGCCGCGCTACCGTACCCGTATGCCAGACCCGTGGAGTACGAGGCGCAGCTCGCCCGCATCGCGCTCCTCGATTCGCAGTTGCTCCCGCAAGCGGCCGCACGTGCGCACGCCTGGCCGGACCTGACACTGCCGCTGGCAAAGCTGACCCTGGCGTCGCAGGCGCGCGTGGGTGTGATCAGCACGCTTGCCGACGAGGATGGGGTCGTGCGCCGCATGGTGCCGTTGCACCTCGCCTACGGCAAGGTCCTTCCTGGTTTTCCCGTGGCCGTACTGCTCGCAGCAGAGCCCGCGCAGGTGCTGCGCGTGGACGGGCGCCGCCTGCACGTGGGGGATCGCAGCTGGCCCATGGCCGCCGACGGCAGCATCGCACTGCGCCTGCCCGCCAATATCGCGGAACTGACCGTGGTCCCATTTCACCAGCTGGTGGCTGCCGCCGAGGGCGCTGCGGGCAGCGCGCACATCGGCGACATCATGCGTGACCGCATCGTCTTGATCGGCAGCTCGAGTGCCGTGCTGGGGGATTTCGCGTACACGCCGGCGGGGCGGCTGCCGGGCCTGTACGTCAACGCACTCATCGTCGAAAGCCTGCAGGCCGGCCAGGTGCTAAGCCCACCGCGGCTGTGGCTGGACATCGGGCTGGTCCTGCTCGCCCTCGCGTTGCCCGCGGTCCTCGCGGGACGCGGCACCGCGGTGCAGCCGCGCGACTTGCTCATCGGTCTGGCCGCGGGCTTTGCGATGGTGGCCGGCGCGGGAGTCGCCACGGCGGCCGCCAGCCAGCAGTCGAAATGGCTGTTCGCGGCGTTCGCAGGTGTCGCCGCCTTCGCCTTCGCGCTGGGGGGTTGGCTGCTCGCGCTCTACCAGGAGAAGCAGCGCCTGTACTACGAGAAGGCCGTGGCGCAGAAAGCCAACCGCCTGAAGACCGAGTTCCTCAACCACATGACGCACGAGCTGCGCACGCCGATCACGGCCATCATGGGGTTCAACAAGTTCAACCTGTACGGCGACGACATCGGCCGCGAGCAGCGCCTGCGCCACACCGCCATCATCGCGCGCAACTGCGAGCACCTGCTGGCGCTGGTCAACAACAATCTCGACCTGGCGCGCATGGAGGCCGGCCAGCTCAAAGTCGAGCGCGCGGCCCACGAGGCGCGCGCTCTTCTGGACGACGTGGTCGCCACCATGCGCGTGATGGCGCATGACAAGGGGCTCACGCTCGAGCTGCAGCTGGCCGAGGGCATGCCGTACGCCCTTTCGCTCGACGCGTTTCGCGTGCGCCAGGTGCTGATCAACCTGCTGGGCAACGCGATCAAGTTCACGGCGCAAGGCAAGGTCACGCTCGCGGCGCAATGGCACTCGGGCGAGCTGCTCTGCGAAGTCCGCGATACCGGACCCGGCATAGCCGCTGACAGCCTGGAGCGCATCTTTCAGCCCTTCGAGCGCGCGCCCGGCGTGACCGCGGCCGGCACCGGCCTCGGGCTGTCGATCACGCGGAAGCTGGTCGAGCTGATGGGTGGCAAGATTAGCGCCCGCTCGCAACTGGGCCAGGGCTCGGTGTTCGATATGCGCATTCCGGCGGCCGAAGCCTCGCTGCCGGCGCCCGCCGCGGCAATCGCCGCCGCCCCGGTCCCGGCAAAACTCTCCGGCCGTGTGCTGCTCGCGGACGACAACGACGACCTGCGGGCCCTGTTGCAGGTGCAGCTGGGCGAGCTGGGTTTCACCTGCAAGGCGGTCGGTGACGGCCTCGAAGCCATCGACGCCGCGCTCGCCGACCCATACCACGTGGTCCTGCTCGACATGGACATGCCGGTCATGGACGGCTATGAAACGGTGCACGTGCTGCGCGAGCGCGGTTACGCCAGACCGGTGATCGGATTCACCGCGCACCAGGCGGGGTCCCCCCTGGAGCGCGCGCTGATCGAGGGCTGCGACGACGTCATCAGCAAGCCGGTGTCGCTCGAGCGCTTGCGAGAGCTTCTAGCACCCTACGCGGAAGGGGCGGACAGGCCACAGCGCAAGGGCGCGGACGCGATCGTGGTGCCGGTGGATGGGCGCCTGCGCTCGCTCGTGCCGACGTTCCTGTCCAATTGCGCGCGCGACCTGGCGCGCCTGCGCACCGCCCTTGCGGGCGGCGACCTGGCCGCCACACGCGCCATCGGGCACACCCTGCGCGGCGTGGGGGGCAGCTACGGCTTCGGCGAGATCACGCGCATCGGCCGCGGCATCGAGGAGAACTCGTTGCGCGGCGACGCGGCAAGCGTCAGCGGGCTGACGACACAACTCGAGGACTACCTGTCGCGCGTGCAGCCGGAGTTTCGCTGAGGTTTGTCCGCGATCAACCCATGTTGGAGGCTTCATGAAAACCAGATTCTCGGTGAGCCATCGCGCGAAATCGAAGTTCGCGCAGCGCGGCTTGCGCAATTACTTCGAATACCGCGACCTCGGCATCCGGCGCGCCACTCGCGGCAAGGTGGTGGCGCACGTGATCCGCGCGCGCCCGGGCAAGGCGCCGCACGGCCGGTGGCACCGCCACGACTGCGACGTGCAGTTCGTCTACGTGCTCAAGGGCTGGGCGGTGTTCGAGTACGAGGGCGTCGGCCGGGTGCGCATGAAGGCCGGGACCTGCTTCTACCAGCCGCCGGGAATCCGCCACCGCGAGATCCGGCACTCGAAAGACCTGGAGATGATCGAGGTCGTCGCACCCGCGGTCTTCAGGACGGTTTCGCTGGAGAAGCCTGCAGCCAGAAAGTCACGGGGCCGTCGTTCACCAGGCTGACCTGCATGTCGGCGCCGAAGCGCCCGGTCGCAACCACCGGGTGCTGCTCCCGGCAACAGACCACCAGAAAATCGAACAGGCGGCGGCCCTCTTCCGGCGCCGCCGCCGTGGAAAAGCCCGGCCGCGTTCCGCTATTGGTGTCTGCCGCAAGCGTGAACTGGGGCACCAGCAGCAGGCCGCCCGCAATGTCGGCGAGCGAGCGGTTCATCTTCCCTTCGGCGTCCGGAAAGATGCGGTAGCCGAGCATGCGCTCGACCAGGCGCTCGGCTTCGCGCTCCGAATCGCGGCGCTCGACGCCGATAAGCGCCAGCACGCCGGGCCCGATCTCGCCCACGGTTTCACCGGCGACCCGCACGCGGGCCTCCGCAACGCGCTGGATGAGGGCGATCAAGCGACGATGTCGGGGATCAGGCGGTCGCGCAGGCGCGCGATCAAGTCCTTCAACAGGAGCTTGCGCTTCTTCAGCCGTCGAAGTTGCAACTGGTCCTGGATGGGGACTTCCACCAGGCGGGCGATGACGTCGTCGAGGTCGCTGTGCTCGGTCTCGAGGGCGTGGATGCGCGCCTCGATCTGCTGGCGTTCCTCCTCGGTGAGCGGCTGGTTGCTCACCGCGCACCACGCGCACCGTACCGCACAAACTCTTGCGTAAGCGTGCGGCAGGTCGTGAAAAAGTTCACCGCTCCGGTGCCCCTCTGCTGCGCATCCTAGCGCCTCTTCAAGCGAGCGCATAGGGGCCAAGCGCAGACATGCGCCGCAGCGACTACGACGTTTCCGACAGCATCCGCACCACGGATCCCGCGGCAGTGGCCGCCGAGGTCCGCCGGCTGTTCCAGAGCCTTTATCCGGAGGCCGCCAACCAACCCCTCGAGCGCGCATTCGTGGACGCGGAGCGCCTGTACCGCGGCCAACACCCCCGCTTCCACCGCTGCGACACGGACTACCACGATCTGCAGCACGTGCTCGACGTGACGCTGGCGCAAGCGCGGCTGATGGACGGGTACGAGCGCATGCGCAATGGCGCCGAGGCGCTTCCGGCAGCGCTGTTCACGGTCGGCGTGATCTGCGCGCTGTTCCACGACATGGGCTACCTCAGGCGGCGCGGCGACCGCAGGCACCGCAACGGCGCCGAGTACATGCTGACCCGCGTGTCGCGCGGCGCGCCCTTCCTGCTGGCATACTTGAGCGGCGCCGGCCTGGGCCGCTACGCGCGCGCGGCAGAGGCGCTGGTGCATTACACGGGATACGAACGCCCGGTGCAATCCATCTGCGTCGACAACCCACTGCTGCGGCGCATCGGCCAGATGCTCGGCACGGCGGACATCATCGCGCAAATGTCGGACCGCTGTTACCTGGAGAAATGCCGCGACCGGCTGTACCCGGAGTTCGTTGCCGGGCGCGTGGCGAGCACGCTGTTCCGCTCGGGCGCGGAGCTGGTGCGCAAGACGCCCGGCTTCTATCTCAACGCCACCAAGCGGCTCGACCTGCAGCTGGCGCGCGCCTACGAGTACGCCGGCCGCCACTTCGGCGGGCAGAACCTGTACCTCGAGGAGATGCAAAAAAACGTGCGCCATGCCCGCCTGGTGGCGGACGCCGGCCGCGACGACCTGCTGCGGCGCACGCCGCCCTCGACCCGCCCCGCCGCCAATCAGTAGCTCGGCTTCTGCCGGAAGTACTCGATGCGGTCGATGGACCGCACCGTGACGTCCTTCATCTGCATGCCCTGCAGCACCCGCAGCGGCACCTCGACGCCGGCGGCGCCCCGCCCCCAGACCTTGCGGTAGAAGTCGGCGAGTGAGGTGACCTCCTCACCGGCCACGCCGACGACGATGTCGCCGCCCTTCAGGCCGGCGCGGTCGGCAGGGCCCTCGGGCGAGACGCGCGCCACGAACAGGCGCCCGCGCATCTCTTCCGTGTTCAGGCCGAGCCAGGGACGCAGCGGCCCTGGCGCGCGTCCCTTGGCGATCAGGTGGTCGAAGATCGGCTTGAGCAGGTCGATCGGCACGAACATGTTGCCGGGCGACTGCATGCCCGGGTTGCCCGCGTCCGGCACGATGAGCGAGCCGATGCCGAGCAGTTCGCCCTTGGCGCCGATCAGCGCGGCGCCCGACCAGTTCTGCACCGGCGGGTAGGTGTAGATCGCGGAGTCGAGCAGATATTCCCAGCTGCCGGAGAACGGCCGCCGCGACACGACGTGCACCAGGCTCACGCCGTCGCGCCCCTCGTGGGTCGCGATCATCGCCTGCTCGCGCTCCCCGAGCGCGGCAGAGCTGCCAAGCGCCAGCGGCCGGCCGGCCAGCGGCCCGATCAGCTTGAGCAGTCCGAAACCGCTGGCGTGGTCGTAACCGGCGAGCGTTGCCGGCACCGCCTTGCCGTCCGCGCCGACCACCTCGATCGACTCGGCCTCGATCACCAGGTAGCCGATGGTGAGCACGTAGCCCTCGCGCACCAGCACGCCGGAGCCCTGACGCTGCGGTCCGAGGGTGGCGAGGCTGCGCGCGTTGGGCAGGATCTTCGTCGTCACCTGGACCACGCCCGAGAGCAGTTGGGCAGCTTCGTCCTTTTCCTTGTCCTGCGCAAAGGCCGGCGCAAGGGCAAGCGCCAGCAGCGGTATCAGAAAGCGCACTACGGCGGCCATGGCAACCTCCGTCGTCGGTTGAACTGTGCGGATATTCTAGGCTGAAATTCTCTTCTCGATCCGCGCGCGCAGCGCGTCGACGCGCGCGCGATTGACGCCGAAGTCGCGCCGGCCGAGGCGCGAAGCGGAGCGCACGTGCAGCACGCCGGCCTTGTCGTCGTAGGTGAACTCCACGTCGTCGACGAATCCCATCAGTTTCGACTTGAACTCGGCGTACAGGTAGTTCCCCTCGTGGCGGACCACAGTAGCGCGCGCCATGCCCTCGACCGCCTTGCGCGCCGCGGCGATCGCATCGAGCGTCGTGCCCTTGAAGCGGATGGGCTCGATGTAATGCTCCTTGTCAGCGGGATCGGCCTGGCTCGACACGCAGTTGGGCGTGCTCCTCGGGCGCGCGAGGCGGCCGTCCTTCACGCCGAGGTAATCGGGGCGCTTGCCGGCGAACATGGTGTCTCCCTTCGCTGTCGCGAGATGCAGCGCGAGGCCCGCGGCCGCGCCGAAAACGATCAGCACAATCGCGGCGAGCGAGCGGCGCAGCATACGGTCGCAAATGCTACCATCGGCGCGCAAATCGCCCCGGGGGAGGACAGCATGGAAATCTCTGCGCAACAGCTCGCCGAACTGCTCTCGGGAATCGCCCGCGCCCAAGCCGCGGTGGTCAACGGACTGGAAAGCGAATTCGCCGGCGTGCGCAGCGGGCGCGTGGTGCCGATGCTGCAGAACGCGGCGCACCTGCGCGACCACCCGGATCCCACGCTCACCGACCTGCCGGTGCGCATCCTGCTTTCCTACATGGGCCGCGCCGGCCCCGATACCGCGGCGGTGGCCAAGGATCTCGAGCGGCTCTGCGGCGCCCCGAAGACCTAGAAGTCCTTCGGCTCCGGAGGGAAGTGCGGTTTTCTTTTCTCCCGGTGCGAGGCGGCGCCTTCGCGCACCTCGGGGCCGCTGAAACCGAGCATCTCCAGCGCGAGCGAGTTGTCGAAGGTGGGACCCGCCAGGCGCAGCCAGTTGTTCAAGCTCGACTTGGTCCAGCGCAGCGCGGTCTGGGCGCCCGCCGCGAGCTTCCTCGCCACCTCCAGCGCCTTCGCCTGCAGTTCCGCCTCTTCGCAGCAAAGCGACACCAGGCCGATCCTCTCCGCCTCTTCGCCCGACACCTGCTCGCAGGTGAGCAGGTAGTACTTCGCCTTCGCCATGCCGCACAACAGCGGCCACACGATCGCCGCGTGATCGCCCGCGGTCACGCCCAGGCGCGTGTGCCCGTCGATGATGCGCGCGTTCTTCGCGGCGATCGAGATGTCGGCGAGCAACCCCGCCACCAGCCCTGCGCCGACCGCCGGCCCGTGCATCGCCGAGATCACGATCTTCGAGCAGTTGATGATGTTGTAGACGAGGTCTCGCGCCTCGCGCCAGACGCGCGCCCGGGTGTCGAAGTCCTTGATGATGTCCTCGATGAGGCCGAAGTCCCCGCCGGCGGAGAAACCTTTGCCCGCGCCGCGCAGGATGGCGACGCGCACCTCGGGGTCGCGGTCCACGTCGCGCCAGATCTCGGCGAGCTCGGCGTGCATGCGGTGGCCGGCGGTGGAGAGCTTGCCGCCCGCCTCGTCGCCCATCACGATCTCGAGGATGCCCGGCTCGAGCAGCCGGATTTTGAGGTCCTGGTACTTAGAGTAGTCCATCGCTCCATTCTACAATTGGGCCATGCGCACGCCCGAGACCCGGTTCGCGAACCTGCCCGGGTTTGCCTACGCCCAGCGCTACCTGGAATGGCGCAGGCTGCGCGCCCACTACGTGGACCAGGGCGAGGGGGCGCGCACTTTCCTTTGCCTGCACGGCGAACCGACCTGGAGCTACCTGTATCGCCGGATGATCCCGCCCTTCCTCGCCGCCGGCGCGCGCGTGGTGGCGCCGGACTTCATCGGCTTTGGCCGCTCGGACAAGCCCGAGGAACAGGGCTTCTACACGTTCGCCATGCATCGCGCGTTCCTCCTCGAATTCATCGAGCGCCTGGACCTCTCGCGCATCACGCTCGTGGTGCAGGACTGGGGCGGGCTGCTCGGACTCACGCTGCCGATGGAAATGCCCGCAAGGTTCGAGCGGCTGCTGGTGATGAACACCGCGCTCGGCACGGGGGATGCGCCGCTGTCGGAGGGCTTCATCGCCTGGCGTGCCTATGTCAACAAGACGCCGGATCTTCCGTGCGGCAAGCTGATGCAGCGCACCTGCCCGCACCTGAGGGCTGAGGAGGCCGCCGCCTATGACGCGCCGTTTCCCGACGTTGCGTCGAAAGCCGGCGCGCGCGCATTCCCGAACCTGGTGCCCGACCGGCCGGATGCGCCGGGCGCGGCGATTTCGCGCAAAGCGCGCGACTGGTGGATGAACTCCTGGAAAGGCGAATCCTTCATGGCGATCGGTGCGACGGATCCGGTGCTGGGCCAGCCCGTCATGCACGCCTTGCGCAAGATCATCCGCAATTGCCCCGAGCCTTACGTGCACGCCAAAGGCGGGCATTTCCTGCAGGAATGGGGCGAGGACATCGCCAGCGAGGTGCTGAAGAAATGGAAGTAACTTACGACGACGTCGCGCTCGCGCACAAGCGCATCAGGCCGTACGCCAGGCGCACCCCGGTGCTGACCTCGAGCACCATCGGCGCGCTCACCGGCGCCAAGGTGCACTTCAAGTGCGAGAACTTTCAGAGGATGGGCGCGTTCAAGTTTCGCGGCGCGTACAACGCGCTGTCGCAGTTGTCTCCCGAACAGAAACGCAAGGGCGTAGTCGCCTTCTCTTCGGGAAATCACGCTCAGGCGGTGGCGCTCTCGGGGAAGTTGCTCGGCGTCCCCGCCACCATCGTCATGCCGACCGACGCGCCGACGGTGAAGCTCGAAGCGACGCGCGCCTACGGGGCGGAAGTGGTGATGTACGACGCGAGCAACGAGGACCGGCAGAAGATCGCGGAGAAGCTGGCGGCGGAGCGCGGTCTCACGCTGATTCCGCCATTCGACCATCCGCATATCCTCGCGGGTCAGGGCACCGCGGCGAAGGAGTTGATCGAGGAGACGGGGCCGCTCGACATCCTGCTGGTTCCCTGCGGTGGGGGAGGACTCCTTTCAGGCTGTGCGATCGCCGCGAAGCACCTGTCGCCCAAGTGCCGGGTGATTGGCGTGGAGCCGGCGGCGGGCGACGACGGCTTGCGCGCTTTCCGCTCGGGAAAGCTCGAGACCATCAAACTGCCCGACACGATCGCCGACGGTGCGCGCACAACTTCGCTCGGCAAGATCACCTTCGCGCTGATTCAGAAGCACGTCGACGATTTCCTCACGGTGACGGACGAAGAACTCCTGAAATGGATGTTCTTCCTGTGGGAGCGGATGAAGATCGTGGTTGAGCCGACAGGCGCGCTTGCCGCCAGCGCGCTGCTGCAGGGGAAGATCGATGCGCAGGGAAAGAAAGTCGGCGTCGTGATCTCGGGAGGCAACGTCGACCTGGCCTGGGCGGCGCGACAGCTGGCGCGTCAACGCGCGCCGTAAAACGCGTACCGCTTTCCCTTGCCCGTCTTCGTTGCGTACATCGCCCTGTCCGCGAGCGCGATCAGCTCCTCGCCTTCCTCCGCGTCGTCCGGAAACACGCTGATGCCGATCGAGCAGGTCACCCTCTCCAGCCCGCCCTGGACCGACAGCGGCACGCCGATCATGTCGGCCACCTTCTCCGCCACCATGCTGGCGTCCTCCACGCGGTCGAGCTCGCCCGCCAGGATCACGAACTCGTCGCCGCCGTAGCGCGCCACGGTGTCCGAGCCGCGCACGCTGGTGCGCAGCCGCGCCGCGAGTTGCACCAGCGCCTGGTCCCCCGCCGGATGGCCGCGCGTGTCGTTGACGCGCTTGAACCCGTCCAGGTCGACCATCATTACCGCGACCTTCTTGCGGTTGCGCTTGGCCAGCTCCAGCGCGAGGGCGAGGCGCTGCTGCATCGAAGTGCGGTTGGGAAGTCCCGTGAGCGGGTCGTGCTGCGCCATGAAGCGCAGGTGCTCCTCCTGCACGCGCAGCTGCTCCATCAGCAGTTCGCGCTCGCCCGCCTCGGCGCGCAGGCGCTCGTTCGCCTTGTTCAGCTCTGCGGTGCGCACCGCGATGTGCGTCTCCAGCTCGCGTTCGTTTTCCCGCGTCGCCTCGAGCAGCAGCTGATGCGCTTCCAGCGTTCCTGCGTGCGCCGCCGCGCGCTCGCGCCGCAGGATGTTGATGCGGTCGCCCAGCGCGAAGGACAGCAACAGCACGTCGAGCGCGAAGCCGAAGTGCAGGCCGTAGATGGTGACGATGTTGGTCGGCACCAGAGCGAAGTTGCGCAGCGCGCCGAACAGGATGAACACCAGCAGCGCGGCCCAGGCGAGGAGGAAGTAGCGCGCCGGCCGGTAGCCATCGAGCAGCGCGCGCACCGCGACGACCATTGACAGCGCGGCGACGCCGAAGCCGAGCACCGAGATCGTGCGCAGCACCGTGCCGTAGTCGAGCAGCCAGCCGGTCAGCGAGCACGCGGCGAGCGCGAAGCTGGCGGCGATGACCGCGACCATCGCCCGATCGGAACGCGGCGCGATGCGGCGCATGTCGAGAAAAGCGCGCGCGAACAGCGCGCCCAGCGCGAGCGTGAGCGAGAGCGCGGTGGCGGCGGCGTGGTTCGCCCACCAGGGGCTCCCGGGCCACAGGTACTGGTAGGCGAGGCCGTCGTAGCCGAACAGGAACAGGCCGAACGCGGTCGCGTACAGCACGTAGATGAGATACGTGCGGTCGCGCACCGCGATGAACAGCATGAGGTTGTAGAGCACCAATGCGAGCGCGAGCCCGTAGAACAGGCCGAGCACCAGTTGCACGTCGCGATCGCGCTCGGCGAAGGCCTCCGGCCGCCACAATGTGAGCGGCGCGGTCAGCACGCTGTGCGATGCGAGCCGCAGGTAGTAGACGTGCGGCCCCGGCGGCTGCGGAGCGCTGAAGCGGAATACGTAGTTGCGGTGCTTCATTTCGCGCGCCGCCCAGGGGTAGTCGTCGCCCGCGACGCGCATCCAGTAGCGCGGGTCCTCGTCGGGCTGTGGTTCGGGGAGGTGCAACTCGATGCGATCAATGCTCGGGAACGCGATCTCGAGCAGCAGATCCTCCGCGACGGGTGCGCCGCCGGGCAGGCTGAAGCGCAGCCACCACGCCGAGCGCGTGTAGCCGAAATTGACCGGTTCCGAGGCCACCGGCGCGAAGCGGCCGGCATGCGCGGGGCGGCGCACGTCCTCGAGCCGCAGCCGCCCTTCGGGATCCTCCAGCACCTCGACATGGGCGCCCAGCGCAATGCGCCCGTCCGCGCCGGGCAGCGGCGCCGGATCGCGCCCCGGAGCCGCGGACGCGAAGATAAGGAAGGCGAAGAAGGCGAGTGCGCGTGGCATGGGGATGGCGGCAATCATAGCCGCAGGCGGCGCGTGCGTTAAGATGCGCGCCTCATGCACGCCGTCCAGATCGAAAAGCCCGGCGGACCCGAGGTGCTGCGCCCCGCGGAGCGCCCGCGTCCCGTACCCAGAGCGCACGAGATCCTCGTGAAAGTCTCCGCCGCGGGCGTCAACCGGCCCGACGTGCTGCAGCGCATGGGGCTGTATGCGGTGCCGCCCGATGCTTCCGACCTGCCCGGGCTGGAGATCGCCGGCGAGGTCGTGGCCTGCGGCAGCGCGGTGACGCGCTGGAAGGCCGGTGACAAGGTCTGCGCGCTGACGCACGGCGGCGGCTACGCCGAATATTGCGTGACGCCGGAAGTGCAGGCGCTGCCGGTGCCCGGGGGCCTGTCGATGATCGAGGCCGCGTCGCTGCCGGAAACCTTCTTCACCGTCTGGTCGAACGTGTTTGACCGCGGCAGACTCGCGCCGGGCGAGGCGCTGCTGGTGCAGGGAGGCACCTCCGGCATTGGCGTCACCGCAATCCAGATGGCGGCGGCGATGGGCAACCGCGTGTTTGCCACAGCGGGCACGGATGAAAAGTGCGCTGCCTGCGTGCAGCTCGGCGCCGCCACCGCTTTCAACTACAAGACCCAGGACTTCGTCGCCGGCGTGAAGGCCGCCACCGGCGGCAAGGGCGTGGACGTGATCCTCGACATGGCCGCGGGCGACTTCGTGCCGATGGAGCTCAAAGCCCTGGCCGACGAAGGCCGCCTGGTGTTCATCGCCTTCCTGCGCGGCCCGAAGACGGAACTGGACGTGAACGAAGTAATGCGCAAGCGCCTGACAATCACGGGCTCGACGCTGCGCCCGCGCCCGGTGGAGTTCAAGGGCGCGGTTGCACGCAGCCTGCGGGAAAGAATCTGGCCACTGCTCGAGGCCGGAAAGATCAAGCCGGTGATCTACAAGACCTTCCCGCTCGCCCAGGCAAGCGAGGCGCACAAGCTCATGGAGTCCTCGCAGCACATCGGCAAGATCGTCCTCACCGTCTAGCAGGCATCAGATCAAGCGGCATATCGTCGTTTGCGCGAAGTCATGACCGCCATCACCCCCACCCCCGTCACGAGCCTCGCCACGCGCTTGGGCGCAACCGTCGAAGGTGACGGCAGCGCGGTCATCACTGGCGTGGCGCCGCTGGAGACGGCGACGCAGGGCGACCTGACGTTCCTGGGCAATCCCAGGTACGCGGCGCACCTGGCCACCACCCGGGCCGGGGCGGTGATCGTGGATGCCAACGCGCGGCGCCCGCCCAGCGGATCGGTGCTGCTGCGGGTGCCCAAGCCCTTCCTGGCGTTCGCGCGGGCGCTGCAATTCCTGACGCAGGCCGAGCGGCATCTCGCCGGGGTGCAGCCGGGCGCGCACGTGGACGTCGCGGCACGGGTCGCCCCCACGGCAACGGTGATGCCCGGCGCCTACGTGGGAGCGGACGTGGAGATCGGGCCGCGCACGGTGATCTATCCCAACGCCACCGTGCTGGCCCAGGCGCGCATCGGCGAGGAGTGCCTGATCTATCCCGGCGTTGTGGTGCGCGAGCGGTGTGTGCTGGGGTCGCGGGTGATCCTGCACAACAATGTCTCCATCGGCGCGGACGGCTACGGCTTCACCCGGGACGGCGCGACCCACGTGAAGATTCCCCAGGTGGGCAACGTCGTGATCGGCGACGACGTGGAGATCGGCGCGGGATCGTGCGTCGACCGGGCGGCCATGGGCAGCACGCGCATCGGGCGCGGCACGAAGATCGACAATCAGGTGCAGATCGGCCACGGCTGCCAGGTGGGCGAGGACGTGCTGATCGTCGCCCAGTCCGGCATGGCGGGGAGCACGGTGCTGGAGGATCGGGTGATCATCGCTGCCCGCGGCGGCATCCTGGAGCACTTGACGATCGGCGCCGGCACCACGGTGATGTCCCTGGCGCTGGTCACCAAGTCCTTGCCCGCGGGCATTGTCGTCTCGGGCAACCCCGCCCGCCCCCATCGGCAGCAGCTCAAACGCGATGCGCTGCTCAGCCGGCTCGACGGCGTGCTGGAACGGGTGGAATCCCTGGAGATTTTCGCCAAGGGCCGGCAGCTCAAGCGCAAACCGCGAAGGACCAGGAAGCACGGCGGCTAAGCGGCAGGGCAGGCACGCCCTCGCGAGGAATCCGGCGAGGCCCGTGCGATGACTCGCCTAGCGGCGATTGAGCGTCCAGTCGAACGCGTCGTAGCGCAGCTTGATGCGGCTGATGTTGCGGTCGGCGCGCTCGAATGAGGCGTCGTCCAGCCGGCGCAGGACGAATTCGAGCACGCCGTCCTCGCCGCCGAAGTCCAACGCATACCACTGCAGCAGTTTCGGCACCGCCACCACGCTGCCGTCGCGCTCCACCCGCACCATGCGCCGGATGTACAGCGCGGCGGCATCCTCGAGCTGGTCGTCCAGCTTGCCGCCCTCGAAGACGCGAAACGCAGGCGACGAGCGCGAGGCGCGGAACAGGGCGAAGTGCAGGCGCTCGTCGAGGGCGATGGGCATGTAGGCGAGGCGCGGATCGTCGCGCCGCATGGGCGCGCGCAGCCTGCCATGCGCCGGCACGTTGCCGCGCAGCAGGCCATGGTAGATCTCGTCCAGCGAGAACGGCTGCCCGCAAATCCTGAGCCGCGGCCGCTCGAGGAACGCTTCCATGCCCCGCTCGCCGGCGTCGAGCTCCAGCTCCGGCGCGTCGCGCAGCACGCCGGCGTTGAATACGTTGATCCAAAACGCCATTTGCGCGGCGATGCGCACCTGCTTGGGATCGAAGGTCTCGAGCCTGGCCAGGCAGACGGCGAGGTGGCCGCGCTCGCGCGAAGCAGTGAGCGCCGCGTAGTCGCACGCCAGTCCCTCGGCATCGAAGTACGCGGCCACCGCCGCAAGCGCCTGCGGAAGATCCCGGTCAGGCTCCATGGTCCCTGCCCTCCGTCATTACAATACCTCCAACCAGTTGCGCCATCCGTTGCGCTCGCATGGCCAGTTGTGGGCGACTCTAGCGCGGCTCCTTTTTCGCTTCCTCGCGCAGCCAATTGACGAAGTCGGCCACTTCCGGCCGGCCCACCGCATTCTTCGATACGATGGCGTAATAGGCGCGCGCAGGATCGGCGCTCCGCCTGAACGGCGCCACCAGCTCCCCCGCCGTGAGTGCGCCTTTCACCAGCGGGCTCCTGCCGAGCGCCACGCCATGGCCGGCGATTGCCGCGCCGATGATCTGCTCGTAACCGGTAAAACTCAGCCGGCCCGCGGGTTTCAATTCGGTCAGGCGCTCCACCTCCAGCCAGGTGCGCCAGTGCAGCCAAGGGTGGCGCGCATCCGGGTCGTCGTACTGCAGCAGCACGTGATGGCGCAGGTCGGCGGGCTCCTTTAGCGGCTTGCGCGCATCTTTCAGCAGCTTCGGACTGCACACCGGGAACACGCGCTCGCCGAAGAGGCGCGTCGCGCCCTCGCCGGCGAGCTGCGCCGGGCCGTGGCGGATCGCCACGTCCAGGCCGTCGCGCTCCAGGTCCTGCACGCGCGTGGCGGCCGCGATGCGCACGTCCACGCCGGGATGTACACGCGTAAAACCCGCGAGACGCGGAATGAGCCATAGCGCCGCGAAGGAAGGCGTAGTGGTCACCGACAAGGCGCCGCGCCCCGACTGCGCGCGCAGCCGGTCGGTGGCGGCGCGCATGGTGGCGAGCACTTGTGCCGCCGCCGGGTAGAACTGCTGACCGGCATCGGTCAGCGCCAGCGCGCGGTGGCGGCGCTCGAACAGCTTGGCCCCCAGCTGCGCTTCGAGCTCCTGCATCTGCCGGCTGACCGCCGACTGGGTCAGGTGCAGCTCCTCGCCGGCGCGGGTGAAGGACAGCAGCCGGGCCGCTGCCTCGAAGCCGCGCAGCAGGTCCAGCGAGGGCAGTCTCACATTCTCATTACGCATGCATATCCTGAGTAATCACCGTTTGAGCCCTCGGGCGAAAGGATGCAACATCCGCATGCCAAATGCAACCCACCCAGGAGACGGCAATGAGGATCGAAATGCAACCCGGCGCCCTGCGGCTCGCCCGCGGCCAGACGCTGAAAGTGACCGACGCGCTTGGCAGCACGATCTGCTGCAACGAGGGCAGCGTCTGGATCACCGAGGAAAGCATGCCCAAGGACGTGGTGCTCGAGGCGGGCGGCTGCTACCGGCTGCGCCGCGCCGGCCTGGCCCTGGTGCACGCGTTCCGCGACGCCAGCGTGGCGCTCGCCTGAAGCGCAAGGAGAAAGACCATGACACTGACACTGGAACGCTACCTGAACGACGAAGGCCTGCGCGAGGAACTCGAGCGGCGCGCGCATCGCGAGCGCGCCGAGCAGGTGCACCGCTACTTCGCGCTGGCCGCGCAGGCCATGCGCATGCCGCGCGCCCCGGAGTCTCGCACCGGCACCTACGCCTAAGCCTGCCCCTTTAGAATATGCGCTTCCCGCAAGGAGAAGCGCATGTTCAAGGACGGGCTGCTCAAGGGCAAGAACATCCTCATCACCGGCGGCGGCACCGGCCTGGGCAAGGAGATCGCGCAGAAATACCTGCAGCTCGGCGCCGACCTGTGGATCGCGGGCCGGCGCGGCGGCGTGCTCGACGCCACGGCGAAGGAATTGACGGCGCAGCACGGTGGCAAGGTGCGCACGCACGCGGTGGACATTCGCGACTATGCCGCGGTGGACGCGATGGCGCAGCGCATCTGGGAGGAGTCCGGGCCACTGACGGGCCTGATCAACAACGCCGCCGGCAATTTCATCAGCCCGACCAAGGACCTCACGCCGAACGGCTTCAACGCCATCGCCAACATCGTCTTCCACGGCTCGTTCTACGTGACGCACGCCGTGGGCAAGCGCTGGATCGAGGGCGGCCACAAGGGCTCGGTGATCTCGATCCTGGTGACCTGGGTGTGGACCGGCTCGCCCTACGTCGTGCCTTCGGCCATGTCCAAGGCCGGACTGCACGTCATGACCAAGTCGCTCGCCGTGGAGTGGGGCAAGCACGGCATCCGCCTCAACGCCATCGCGCCGGGCCCCTTTCCCACCGAAGGCGCCACCAAGCGCCTGCGCCCCGGCGCGGATTTCGGCGAATCCACCAAGGTGAACCCGATGCGCCGCATCGGCAGGATGTCCGAGCTGCAGAACCTCGCCACCTTCCTCATGGCCGACGGCTGCGAGTGGCTCTCGGGGGAAACCATCGCCATCGACGGTGCGGGCTACCTCGCCACCGGCGCCTACTTCACCGAGCTGGACAAGATGAGCGACGCCGACTGGCACAAGGCGCGCGAACTGATCAAGGCGCAGAACGACAAGGACCGCGCCGGCCGGGCCGCCTGAAATGGCGGACAAGCTCCTCGCGCGTCCCGCAGCCACGGTGCTGCTGCTGCGCGACGGCAGCCTCGGCCCCGAGGCCTTCCTCCTCCAGCGCACCAGGAGCGCTGCGTTCCTCGCCGGCGCGCACGTCTTCCCGGGCGGCGCGCTCGACAAGGCCGACCAGGACCCGCGCGTGCTGCGCCGCGTGCACGGCCTGGACGACGCCGAGGCGAGCGCGCGCCTCGGGCTGGACTCCGGCGGGCTCGCCTATTGGGTGGCCGCGGTGCGCGAATGCTTCGAGGAGGCCGGCATCCTGCTCGCGCAGGGCGAGGACGGGCGCGCGCTCGACGCCGAGCGCGCGGCGCGGCTGGCGCAGTACCGCGGGATGCTGCACGCCGGCAAGCTCGCCTTCGCCGAGTTCCTCGAGCGCGAGCGGCTGCTGCTGCGCGCGCACGACCTGGCCTACTTCGGCCACTGGATCACCGCGCCCGGGCGCGCGCGGCGCTTCGACACGCGCTTCTTCCTCGCGCTGGCGCCCGAGGGCCAGCACGGCGCGCACGACG
>Ga0184628_10000385_pt1 | contig 24457 bp, 17 predicted proteins | sample PLM4_5_b1_FD_133149 | JGI IMG/M metagenome (GOLD analysis project Ga0184628, IMG submission 133149) | Groundwater sediment microbial communities from an aquifer in East River, Colorado, USA - PLM4_5_b1 | ecosystem: Environmental > Terrestrial > Soil > Riparian zone | place: USA: East River... | reverse complement strand
TCGTTCCTGAAAGCCAGAATGCAAAAGGAATCGACAGCGCGGTTCCCGCGAGAAAGACGGCCAATCCCCTGGCCACAGAATCCCACTCGAAATGCATTTCCCGATTGCGAGTCACAACAATGACCAGTGCGATCGGGAGTAGAAAGAAAGACATGAAGACCGGTGTCTCTCCTGATTGAGAGAAATAAAAAGGGGGAAGGATTTCAAGCGTCAGAAGAAACACGGCGGCAAAAATCATTGGCTCGCGCAGGGATGCAGAGCAGAAGAGAAGGTAGGTCAAGGCGCCGGCAACGGCCAACACGACAGCGGCCGGTGATCCGGAAAGCACCAGGATTACACCCATCGCGCCGGCAAGCCCGGGCGCCAAAAGCCGCGCCCAATTCCATCGTTCGAAAATGGAATCCGGCCGACTCATAAGCGATCGTCCGTAAGGAGATGCCATTCACTGAGGCGGGGAAGGCCCAGAGCAACAAGTGTGCCTGTCACCACCAGAACCATCCAGACCGCCAACCACAGAGCACCCAGGTGGAAGGGCGCGGCAAGGAGTGCGCCCAGAACCAGGATCATCGTCGACCCAATGAAAACCTTCACCAGCGCAAGTCCTGCGATCCGCGCGTGATTTCCCTCAATCAGGAAGTAGAGATAAATTCCGCTGATCATGAACTCGCGTATGACATCGGCAATGGCGCCTCCGGCAACGCCAATACGGGGCGCCAGATAAAGGCACAGGGCCGCGCCAGCCGTGATCCCGAAGCCCAGAGCGCCCAGGCAAACGAATCGCCGTCGTGCAGCGACAAAAACGTAGAAGAGAATGGTGTTTAGAAACACCAGCGGCAGCGCTGGAGCGAGGATGCGAAGTATGCTCGCGGCCGACTCAAATTCCTTTCCGAAGAATAGAGGAAGCAGGGCGGGGGCCGACAACCATGCCGCAAGGGCTCCAACGGCAGTGATCAGCAGGGCGTTTTTAAGAAGGCTGAGCACGTAGGCGCTGCCTTGTGCTGAATTGCCAATCAGGAGACGAGAAAGTTTCGGAAACAAAACAGACATCAGAAGGGAGGCCGACAGGAAGGTCGATGTCGTAAACCAGGCAGCGGCCTGGAATTGTCCAAGTGCGCTGCCGGGGACGTAAACGCTCAGGACGAGAATATCGATTCGCAGGTTGAGCGCCAACAGAATCGCGGTGAGACCGATTGGAAGACATTCCACGACAATTGCAGAAAGAGTACTTCGGTCCCATTTCACAAGTCGACCCGGTCCGAACTTTGACCAGAGAATCGCCCAGCCCAGGCAGGTTTCAGCGAGCTGGCCCGCGACAAGACCGGTCATCACAACCGGCAGACTTGCACGCAACGATACGGCTGCTCCGACCCAGACGACGATAATCGTCGAGTTGACGAACTGCTGAAGCGCAATGTACTGCATGCGCTCGAAGGCCTTAAAAATGGCCATCGTTGCCTGTGAAAAGGTCTGGAGGATCACGCGTCCAATCAATACATAGAGCAGGATCCGGCGGGTCCGATCCGCGATGCCAAACTCGCCGAAGATTAGAGTGAAGGCGACAACGGCCCCAGCGAGCCCCAGCTTTAACCACTGGATATCCCAGAAGATTTCGGGCAGGCGCCGGGGCGACGCCGAGAGTTCCCGAACCGCGAACAGATGAAGGCCGAAGTCCGGGACGACGATCAATACGCTCGCCAGAGCCAGCGCGTATCCGTAATCGCCGAGCGCGACCGATCCGTAGTAGTGAGCAACGACCAGCGCCATCAGCGCCGTTGCCAGGCGGGCAATGGCTTCGCCACTGAAGATCGAGGCACCGTTGACGAAGATGTTTGGAATCGTTCGGGCTCTCAGAATCATGATGCCCCTTCGTTCCTCTTCAACGGCGATTGACCGTCACTTGCTTTTCCTGTAAATCGAAAGGGCCTTGTCGAAACTCATCCCTATAGCTCTGAAGTGCAACCACGCCGCCACCGAACAACAGCAAACCAAGCAGGAATCCCATCACGGTATTTATCAGTATCCTCGGTCGAACCGGGCGCTCGGAGACCAGAGCTGGTGCAATTTGCTTAATGTCCTGAGATTTCGAGCTGACGTTTACGGATGCGGCATCGTATTCCCGGCTCGCGCTCTTGAGCGCCTCAGTTGCCAACGCATACTCCTGATCCACGGTTTCAATTTCGCTCCGCAGTCCCGTAATTCGGCTTAGCAAGCGGGAGATTTCCTTGTTCACCTGATCCAAACGGGCCGTCGACGCGATGATGCTTGCCCGCTCCGTTGCGCTGGCGACGGTTGCTCTGACAAAATCCTGGCGAATTCCCTCGCGGATTGAGTTGAGTGACTCCTCAGTCACCGTCAGGGGCGTTCCTTCCGGAAAAGCCTTCTCAGCAGCCTGTTCGGTAAAACGATCCGAAGTGACGCTCTTCTTAAGAAGAATTGTCTTGGGCTCGTCGGCAAGGGCCCGCTCCAGTGATTGAGACTTACTCTCGTCCTGTACCAGCTCCATTCTCAGTTGCTGCAGGCGGGTCGAAAGCTTGTCTCGCTCCATGAGAAGTATTGTGAGATTTGCGTTCAGATCTTCGATGTGCGCTTCTTCATGGACTTTGAGTCGCCGCCCTCCAGCCTCAGCCAGGTCACTCCTTGCCTGGTCCAACTCCTTCCTCAGGAACTCCTGCGTCGCTGTAGTATCTGTTGCGTTCAGTTTGTCGTTGAAACTGATGGCCCTCTGCGCGATGTCATTGGCCAGTCCAGCGGCGAGGCGCGCGTCGGGAAATTCGACATCCAGTTCCAGGAGGCGAGTCGATTTTGGGACTCGAACATCCAGATAATTCTTCCGCCGGAACTTTTCCACCGTGAGTTCGTAAGGTGGCTGGTCCAGGTGAAACTTCTTCAAGGTCTCGCCGATCAGCGCATCGTTGTCCACAAACGGAACGAAGGTCGGAAGCATTGCCATTTGCTGCAGGTTTGAGTCTCTGGAAACTGAACCGATCTTGGACTCCGAGATCAGAACGTAGGTCGTTGAGCGATAAATGCTCGGCGAGAATAAGCTGATAACCAGCGCGCCAGCCGCACATGCGAAAGCTCCCGCCAGAATCCAACCGGAGCGGTGGCGCAGGGTTTCCAGCCGCTTCATGAAACTCCGATTTGTTTCGTGATCGATCATCATGGTTTCAGGACTCCCGGTTTTTTGTCGCCCTGTGAAAAGGAGCGAAGCAGCGTCAGAAAAAGAATTTTGATGTCCAATATCAGGGCCCAATTTCGAATGTAGTAGAGATCGTGAGCAACTCGTTCTGCGATCGGGGTGTCTCCTCTCCACCCATTTACCTGAGCCCATCCCGTTATTCCGCTCTTCACGAAATGGCGCGCCATGTATTCCGGAATCTCGCGCCTGAATTGTTCCAGAAAGAACGGCCGCTCAGGTCGAGGCCCCACGATGCTCATTTCGCCTGCGAGGACATTCAGGAACTGAGGAAGTTCGTCGAGATTGCTGCGACGCAACCAACGGCCCAGCGGAGTAATGTAGGGATCATTGCGGACCGTCCAGTGGGATTCCGGATCGAGCGAAGGGACGTCATACATGGTGCGAAACTTGAGCATCTTGAATTTTCTTCCGTTCAGTCCCACTCGATCCTGACTGAAGATCACGGGCCCGGGCGAGCTCAGTCTTACCAGTAGCGCGATGAGCAGAAAAAGTGGTGAAAGAAAGACCAGCACCCCCAGCGAAACACAGAAATCGAAAACCCGCTTGAAGACGACGTATCCAAAGTATTCGGCGGGATAGAGCCGAGCGTTAACGAGAGGGATGCCGTCAAGATCGTAGACTTGCATGTCGCTTTGAATCAATGGAAACAGGTTCGGAACAATGCGAACGCTGATCCCCTGACTTTCGCACTCGGTAATCAATCGAGTCGTCATTTCGTTGGCGCTGGAGGGCAGGGCCAGAATCACATCATCCAGGCGAACCGAACGAACATAGTTGCGGATTTCCTCTAACCAGTCCGCCCCTTCGTCTTCCCCTTGCCCCCTATATACGAAACTTCGTACGATTCGATAACCATAGTCGGCACGCTGTTCGATTTTTTCGCTCAGCCGGTGGCCAAGTTCCGGAGAGGCGATCAGAGCAAGCTGTTTGACGTTGCGACCGCGGCGCCGGATCTCCCGAACGGATATACGCAACGCGTACCTTGCTATAGAAAGCGCGAGAAAATTCGTCACCACAAAACGGAACAGGAAGAACCGAGTCGGCGCAAGCTGCGGAGCCAGATGGCTTGCACTTTCGAGGATGACCCAGCTTGCGAAACCCACCTTGGCCAGGATGAATAGATCGGCAAATGGCGAATCCAATCTCCGGGAACGATACATCCCGAAGTAGAAGGAAAGGAAAATCCACGTGAGAAGGACAAATCCCAGAACGGAAACCTGCGCGGGTGTCCACCGGGTCTGAAAAACAGTCTGAGAGACTGCGGAACCCAACTCCGTGCGATGGACGGCAAAGTAACAGAACATGGCGACGGCGAAGTCAAAGGATACGAGATAGGTGTTGATCAGATTGGCTCGTAACCGGAACATAGCTGCCCTAATTCCTCTCCAAACTCAGGCGACGAAGAAGTATCCAGCGCGGGTATTCGAAGGCGTACCAGATACCCGACAAGGAGTGATATTTCAGCCGGCGAAACGCATGCACGCCTTCCATCCACAATCTGCCGGAATACGAGAATCCACGCTGGAACACGATCGCTGGCGGCTTGTGCGGACGACGGACCGGAAACAGTCTGCGGCGCCAGATCCCGGACCATGCTGAAGCGTCATCTACAAACTCCCGGTACAAAAACAAACTGCATTTATCGTCGCGAAAGTTCGTAAGCGCGGACTTTCGTCCGTACCGTTCATTCCAGAGCCTCAGGGCAGGGGACAGAGGCGTGGTTAGCTTCGGCAGGATCTGCGGGGGAATCACTGCACCGAAAAGATGTTCGGCAAGGCCGAAGACAACGGCGGTAGCTTCTGGCGCCCAGCGTATGTGGTCAATCCGTTCGGCAAATCGAGCCCAGAAAGCCGAGTCCGAGAATCGCTGGTTCAGGAAATAGGATATCTCCAAAAAGATGGACAAGCGGCACCAGTTTCGGAGGATGTGACGAAAAGCATGCAGGACCTGGAAAACCAGACAGTCTTCATCGCTCAGGGCAACATAGTCAAAGCCGCTCCAGTGACGCTGCACGGAACGTTCAAACAAATCTTCTGGCAGCTGAATGTCGATTTTATCTTCGTCGCTCTCCCACAACCGGAAGTGGATCTCGACGGACCGTTCGAGGCGCGGTGAATAGAATGCCGCCGATGTCTTCTCGAAGCGGATTTCAGGATCTGGCAGGCAATACAGAAGGGGATGATCGGTCTTCAGGTTCTTCTGGTGGTACCCGGCCTGCTGGAGAACCTCCTCAGCGATTTCCCGCGATGACGGTAGAACAAGTAGGTCGTGATCGTATTGTGTCCGAAGCGAGGGATCTGGGCAGTAGTCCGGAAGCAGCGCGATTCCCTTCAAGACTGCATAGCGAACACCGGCGGCGGTAAACCGTTCACACAGAGTCCGGAGTTCGTCAACGATGGCAGCCGCTCGAAGGCTGTTGCTTTCAGCGCATCGGTCCAGCCGTTCGCGAACACTATGCGGAAGCGCGTCGAGGCCACCAGTTGTTTTCAAGCGCTGATGAAAGTAGACCGCCAACCCGCTCAGGTCCAGCCAGGTGAGGGTGCGCTCCCATTCTCTTTCATCAAAAGCAGTCCAGACGTCGCTGGTTTGGGGCGCATTGTCCGGCGAAATGCGCAACTGAGCGAGGATGGCCTGTGCCAATGGATAGTTCACGCCAGGTTCTCCGCGAATTGGTCGGAGGTCAGGACGCTGTTGAACAAGGTTGCAGCCGTGTAAGGGTCATCGCCGTAAAGCAGGCGGTACGATGGCAACTGCTGGAGTACCTGAAAGACTGCTTCGCGATCTTCCCTGGAACCAGCGTCTTCCTTAAATGGCATTGTTAGATCGAAGCGTATCGTGGTTTCCTCGCCGGAAAGTGGAATCAGCCTCGGTGTCTCATGGGAGCATCTTTCCAGGAATATGCAGGCTGCAGGAACTACGCTTCCGGCATTGCCGCTAAGTGACGCACGCTTGTCGATGCATAAGAAGGATCTATCGCGGTAATGAAAGGGACGCGCCAAAGCGGAAAGCTCCGGGAGGTATGTGGCCGTCTCAGGACGGAAAGCGGCTGGCCAGAATTCTCCCCATGCGCGAATTTTGCCGGAATCGAGTTCCAAAAAGACGGCCTGATCCGCATGGAACTCCAGGCCAAGATGTTTCCTGGCCCAGTAGCTGGATGTCGTCTTGCCGCTGTTCGGCGGCCCAAACAGCAGAAGTCCCTGGTCCCCTTTGGCGACGCATGCCGCCGAGACCGGGGTCAGACCCAGAGCCGGGGAAGTCAGATACAGCAAGCTGGAAAGAAAGACGCTCGAAAAGCCGATCGGATCCATGGCCAGAAACTCGGGCAGAATGCCGACGGCTTCTCGCGCCTGCAAATCCACCGCGATGAAACTTCGCTGGCCTACGCTGATATAGCGCAGGGACCGGTCGCTGAATGCCGTCATTGGCGGCCATGAATATGGGGCTTCCTCGCGCTGTTCGCAAACAATTCTCCAAAGGAACTGAGGAGAGTCATTGGCTTCCGGTTCAGGGCGCCAGAATGATTCGGCCACGTGTTTAAGGACGATTGAACTGTCGGTCTCGATACGGATGCGTTTTCCCATCAAGACGAGATCGGTGCGGAGCGGAGTAGCCCGAAAGCGCCGCAGCGGATCAATCGGATCAACTTCAGTTTGAACGGATTCTTTTGGCAAGTCAGATGAGGTGGAATTGAGAGGATTCCATCCCCCTTCAACCAGCTGGCGCAAGCTAAGGGCAATCTCGCGAGGACTGCCACCATAACAAAGGCGGTAGCAGCTGCTTTTTGAAAGCGCATCGATCGTCTGACGTTGTTGCGCTTCCGTGCCGGTTATCTCCTGATGCATGTCTTTCCGAAGACGGCGTGCCGCCTCTTCCGGATCGATTTCAGAAAGAGAGAATTCCGGTTCGGATCGGCGTTCAAGGAAAACAATCCAACGCGTTTCGCAGCTCGGGACCCGGCTAATGCCGAAGACTTCTACGGGATCGAATCGGAAGGCAGGTTCTTCCTTTGAATACGGAGATGGCGTGACATCGTTGAGAACGGGGAAGTGAACCACAGTGTCGATGCGCTGTTTCATTTCAGCGGACAAGCCCCATGCCAGAAGCTTTCCGTGCCTGTTGCTGATCAGAGTGCGATCGTCGGAAAGAAAATCAAAGCCCTCCAGAGCCATTGCGAGTGACAATGTGGATTTTCCCGAACCGGACTCGCCCGCAAGTAACAGCCCGTTTCCTTTCCAGGCGACAGCGGCGCAGTGCAGGAGCGTCAGACCTGCGGAGGGTCCGATAATCGCGAGAAGTGATGGAAACAGAATCGACTTCCAGAACCGTTGATCGCCCGCCAGCTCCGGCGTAAACCGTCCAGCGACGGAGCGATTTCGCAGGTTGATCATCAGTGAACTGCGCGCATTGAACCCACAGAAAACGAGGTCCCCCAAACCTCGGAAATAAGGCTTCGATTTCAGATCACCGGAGTGTTGGTTTTTCTCAACCCAGAGCCGTAGTCGGATCTCTTCGTTGCTTCCGGAACTTCCGGCGCTTCCAGGTTTGCCGCCCATCTGCTGGAAAGTCGTTTGTGCAATCTGAAGGATGGACTCCGAGTTGGTTTCGATGTTGAGGCGAACGCCGCCCGCCAGAAAACTGCCATGAAGAGGAGTCCTGGCATCCTTCTTCAGGAAGTCTCCGACCCGGCCTTTCTCCATATTCCCGACCTCCTTAAACGAACGCCAGAAACCAGCATGTTACGAAAACATGCGTGCGAGGCTCGGGGGGTAGCCTGAAAAAATCTGGGATCTCGATCGGACAATCGTCTTCAAGTTCCATGACTACCATCTTTTTACACACGTTTATTGTCGTGGTGTCGTTGGAAGCGGCCAGACTAGCATAACCTTTACAAACTCGCTACACTTCATCGACTTCATCGACTGTTTACGCCTCCGGTACACAACAGCCGGTTCGCAGTAGTGGTTTCGCGATGTTTTTCGCGACGCCGGGCAGTCCGAGCGGACTTTTCATCGGATTCAGTTTGATGCACACGCTGCGTTGGAGGAGGATTTGAAGGATATCCGGCTCGGTAGCTGGCCCCTGATTCTGGGCCTCTCAGCAGTTCCGGTTTCAATTGCCGTTTCACAGATCTTTCTTTCCATTGCGGTCCTGATTCAAATCATAAGTTTGCTCCGGAGGCAGACACAATTTCACTGGCCTCGATGCCTCTGGTTCTGGCTTGCATGGTCGGCATTGGAATTCGGTCTTTGGGCGTTGTCGCCTGAGCCGGCTCTGGGCTCCAGCGAGATTCGACACACACTTCTCCTCGGCGCTCTTTTCATCACACTGCCGGGTCTTGACCGCGCGGCTGAACGCCGAATGGCCTGGCGAGGAATTTTTCTGAGCGCGACGCTGAGCTCTCTTTTTCTGATCGGCCAATTTTTCTGGCGGCTCTTTTACTACCGCAGGGAAATCGAGGCGGGAGGAGAAGCCAGCTTTTATTTGAGGTCCGGCGGATTGCTTCATCACTGGATGGTGTATGGGACCGTTGAGATTCTCGTGATTGCGGGATTTCTCAGTTTCTGGTCGATTTACAACGAGGAACGTCGACGATGGTGGCCAGTCGCTGTAATAAACGGAGTGGCCATTGTGCTCAGCCTGACGCGCATGGCATGGGTCACATGCCTCTTGTTGCTCGGAATTCAGCTGATCTGGAAACGCTCGAAATGGATTTGGGCACTTCCTCTGGTGCCGCTGATCCTGTATTTGATTTCCCCCGGTGCGGTGCGTGTCCGAGTCGCGAATTCCATGGATCTTACCTACTATTCCAATTCCGAACGCCTGCAGATGTTGAGGGTCGGATGGCAAATGGTGCGCGAGCACCCTCTCACGGGAGTGGGGCCGGGTCGTGTCGATAGGCTCTACGAGTCCTATCTCAGGTCTGGAGATTATGTGCCGGCCTATCATGGACACCTTCACAACAACTTTGCGCAGATTGCTGCTCAGTTTGGAATTCCCGCCACACTGGTCCTGCTGTTATTTGTCGGTGTCGTGTTCCACGATCTTGTAAAAGTGCGAAGAGCCGCCTCGACGCGGGATGCCCGGTTCGTTTCTCAGACAGCACTTCTGGCCTTCACGGGAATTGTATTCGCCGGTCTCTTTGAATACACCTACGGCCATTCGCTCGCGTTGATGCTGCTTTCCTTTGCTGTGCTCCCCGCGCTTTTGCCTGCCACGGGTGATGAGTCTTGACGAAGCTGCAGCGGTGGCTTGTATTTGTAGTGGCGCTGGTGCTGGTTGGAGTATTCATCGCATACGGATTTGTTCCGGCCTGGGCCTCCTTGAACACGGACTTCGTCAGTTACTACCTTGCTGCCCGGCTCTATCAGCAGGGCGCTTCGCTCAACCATGTGTACGATTACATTTGGTTTCAACGCCAGAAGGATCACGCGGGTATTGAGAAGCGAATCGTTCCCTTCGGTGCGCTGACACTCTATTCAGCGATGCCGATCGTCCCTTTTGCATCTTTTTCACCGCTTGGCGCAAAACGATTCTGGCTCGTGATCAATTTGTTGCTACTTGCTCTTTCAGGGTTCTTACTCCACCGGATGACGGCACTCGGATGGGTGCCCGTTGTAACTCTGATGCTGCTCGCAGTTGGGCCGCTGCAATCCCATTTTCTTTTCGGGCAACTTCATATTCTCGTTCTCGCACTGCTTGTTCTGTCGTTATGGTTTTTTTTGAAGGACTGGCCAATTGCTTCGGGCCTGATGCTTGCCCTTGCCGCTGCCGTAAAGATTTACCCGATATTCTTCGTGTTCTATTACATCCGGAAGAAACAGTGGCGGGTTGTGACCGGGCTCATAGGTGGTGTCGCTGTATTGTCGGCTCTTGCGGCCTGGTTATTCGGTCTGGAAGTCAACATGGCATACGTGCAGCAGGTACTTCCTCGAATCATGCGTGGCGAGAACATTGACCCGTACAATTTGAACTGGAGCTCTTTCACGGCCGTATATCACTGGTTGTTTCTATTCGAACCCGAGCTCAACCCCCATCCCTTTACCGTTCTTCCTCTTGCCTATGCGGTCCTGCAGGCGCTGACGCAGGCTCTGCTACTGATACCGCTGTTATGGCTCCTTACTCCTCAGCGAGCCCCTTCCGGCAAAGAGGCGTTGGAGTATGCGACGTACATCGTATCCCTGCTGCTTCTTTCCACGAATCCTGGCTCTTACCACTACGTCGTATTGATTCCCTGTGTTGTTTTCGGCGCCAATTTCCTTCTTCACGATCGGCGAGTCTGGCAACCCGTGTTACTGATTCTCTTTTATGCGCTTTCCTGCATACCGCGGTTGCCGATTTCGACTGGCATGGTCCGGCTGCTGTTCACGTCGGCATGCTTTCTCCTTCTGTTCGTAATCCTGTCATCCCTGGCTGCAGAGACGTGGCGGGAACGCCTCCGATCGCGGAGCGCATTGTTCTTTCTGCCGTTGATTGTCGTGATTGTCTCGGTTTCAGTGTTGCTCAATATGAGGCATCTTAAAGCTGCAGAGGACTATTCGGCGCGGGTCATGACCGACCCCGGAGCACTGATGAAAACTCATCCGGCGGTTTCAGGAGGCCGAATTGCATTTACCACGCTTCAGTCTCCCGTATACACGGTCGGAGTGTTGTCCGGGAACAAACTGTCGACGTTCCAGGCCGATTCCGATGTGTTTCACCCGGCTTTCATTCCAGGATCATCCGACGCGTTCGTTGAGCTTGCTGGAAAGGAGTCGAAAATCGCCAGGGTTGACCTCGATTTGCCTTTGGCCACCCACGAAAAATTGCAGATCGTGGTTGAGAACGGGGAGCAACCCGTGGTTTCGCTCGATGGACAATGGCTGGCCTTCATCCGAGAGATTCGTGGACGGGGAGGGTTGTGGATCAAGCGCCTTCGTCCTGTCGAAGCGCAGGAGACGGTGACAGCCGAACGTGAACTGGTGGGTGTTGAATACGACGTTCTTGAAGCAAGCTTCGATGCCAGGAGTCGTGAAGTTGTATTCTCCGCGCAACCCGCCGGGCGAAATCCTGGTCCGTCGTTATTCAGGATTGATCTCGCATCTTCGGCGATCACGCAGATCACGTTCGAGTCGGCGGTCCGGTACCCGGCTTTTTCAAGCGATGGCGCGTGGATGGCTTTCTCCAGGTTGGAACAGGGAAGCTGGCAGATCTGGCTCAGACCGTTAGCCTCAGGTATGGAGCGCCAAGTAACCGCGGGCGAATGCAATTCGATTTATCCGGCATGGATGCCGGATTCTAAAGAGCTGATTTACGCTACAGACTGCGGTCGCGCGTTGAGCATGACGGCTCTTGCGAGAATCAAGATAGCGCCCTGAATCCATCGTGACAACCGGGAACGTGATTGTGTATTCTAGCCGCGATTGAATTCCTCCAAAAAGGTCGTCCTTTTCTTTCCTGCGTTTGCAAGCACCGAAGCGACAGCTCCTTTGGGGCTGCTCTCTATCGCGACGCCACTTCTGCGTTCGGGATATGAAGTTGTTCTGATTGACTCCACGATCACGCCAAACTTCAAACAGCGTGTTCTCGAAGAAGTAAAGGATGCGATTTGTCTCGGCATTTCGCTGGTTACCGGTCCAATGATACGAGAGACAGCGGAAATCTCTCGTGCCGTCAAGGCATGGAACAAGGATTTTCCGATCATACTGGGCGGCTGGCATCCGTCGTTGCTGCCGCTGCAGACACTCGAAGCGGACTTCGTGGATATCGTTATTCGAGGGCAGGGCGAATACGCGATGCTGGAGGTTGTGCAGCATCTGGAGGATGGGGCTTCTCTTGAAGGCATTCTCGGCGTGGGCTTCAAGAGGAATGGAAAACCGATTCTAAATCCTGAAAGGCCGCTCGTGCCTCTGGCCCAGATGCCTCCAAAGGCATACCATCTTGCGGACTTCGACGCTTACGAGCGTTCTTGCGGTCGTCGTTGGGCCATGTATACGTCCAGCCTGGCCTGCCCGTTCAATTGTTCCTATTGTACGAACGCAGGAGTTTACGGAAGGCAGTGGAATGCCCTCCCCGCAGAACAGGTCGTCGCAGAAACTTTAGACCTTTCCCGTCGATACGGCCTGGAAATGATCTGGATTGTCGACGACAACTTTCTTGTCGATCTTGAACGGGCGTTGGAGATTGCCGAAGGACTTGTTCGCGTGGGTTCCACGTTTCGATGGAGCATACAGGCGACAACAAATCTCACGGCCCGTCTTAGCACTGACGAACTGCGTTTGCTGCGGCGAGCCGGCCTTCACCAGATCTGCCAGGGCGTGGACTCCGCTTCGCCGAAAATCCTGCAACTCATGAACAAGACATTCCAGGATTTCGACTCCATTTATCTATCCGCACAGCGTTGTCTGGAAGCCGATATACGCCCGTCGTTCAACATCATCTTCGCGTATCCCGGTGAAGACAACAGCGACCGCAGATTGACAATCGATTTCATTATGGACGTCTGCCGCCGATTTCCCGGCGCCGAATTCTGGACAAATATTTTTACGCCCTATCCTGGTTCTCCGATCATGAGCGAAGCTCAGGAAAAAGGTATCGAAGTCCCGGAGACCTTCGAAGGCTGGGCGGACTATTTCCCGCGTTACACCGTTCTCCCGTGGCTCAAGGGTGACGCTCATCGTCGTGTTCAGGTCATGCGCGACTATCTCCGCATGGCGTTCGATCGCGTTCCGATTTCGAGACTCGATTCCAATACTCTGATCCGCGTCCTTCAGAGAGGTCTGAGTTATCCCGCGAGATGGCGACTTGACAATGACGTCTTCGGTCTGCCAGTCGAGGTTTGGCTCAACCAGAGGCTGAAGCGTTTTGTATCTGTTGCCAAACCGAAAGTCGATGCGAAGCAGCTCGGACCGGCAGTCGGAGCGAACTGCCCATGAACGACAAGGTAGTTCTCTTTTATCCGCCTTATGATGGCCCTCCGTTGGGCCCCCCGCTGAGCCTGTTGACGCTGGCGTCCCGCCTGCTTGAAGCTGGTTTTCGTGTGTCGATCGTGGACGGTGCAATCGAGCCGGACGTCAATGCAACGCTTAAGAAAGAAATTCCGGACGCTCTTTGTCTGGGAGTTTCCTTCCTGACAGGTTCAATGATCCGCTCGACCGTCGAAATCACCAGTTTCGTTCGGAAGCTGAACCCCCAACTTCCCATCATTTTCGGAGGCTGGCACTCCAGTCTCCTGCCGGCCCAAACCCTCGCCCACGATTGCGTCGACATCCTTGTGCGGGGTCAGGGAGAAGAAACGCTTCTCGATGTCGCGCTACACCTCCGTGATGCGAAATCTCTGGATACGGTCCGAGGCATTTCTTTCAAATCAGCCGACCAGTTTATTCAGAATCCCGATCGGCCCGTCGAGAACGTCAACAACCTGCCCAGTCCGGCGTTTTCGATGGGAAACTTCGATGCATATGAGAAGGTGACCGGACTTCGGAAGCTTCCTTACGCATCGAGCGTCGGTTGCCCGTATGCCTGCCATTACTGTACGGACCAGGTCTTCTACGAACGTCGCTTCAATGCCTATACCACCGCGCGCGTGGTTTCGGAAGTTCCTGAACTGGTTTCCCGGTATCGCCTGAGTGAGGTCGCCTTCCTGGACTCCAATTTCCCGGTAAACGTGAAGAGGGCCGTCGAAATTGCCCGTGGTTTTATCGGTTCCGGAGTCGCGTTTGACTGGACGTTCCAGGCATCCACGGATTTATTGTGCCGCATGACCGACGATGAGGTTTCTCTGTTAGGTCAGGCCGGAGTCTCTCATATGGGATTCGGTACCGAGTCGGCTTCCGAAGAAGTACTCACGCTGATGAACAAGAAACATCAACGGATCGACGAAATGTACGAGACCGCGCGAAAGTCCGAGCAGGCGGGAATCCGCGTGACGTTCAATCTGATCCTCGGATACCCGGGCGAAACGGAAGCGGATCGCATCGAAACATTTCGCGTGATGACCGATATCGCCAGTCTTTATTCGAACGTCAGCTTCTCCCCCAACATTTTCACTCCTTATCCTGGCATTCCGATTTGGCCTCAGCTGAAGGCCATGGGTGTGAGGGAACCGCAATCACTCGACGAGTGGGCCGACGTTGGCCTGGGAAGTAATCACTTGCCGTGGCTGCAGGGCGAGGATCTTCACCGCCTCAGGCGGATGCTTGAATCATTTCTCTTGAACGTGAACCGCGGCGCAAAACGGCTTGTGACGCGCCGTTCGCTGCTGACCGGGCAGACGTTGAGCCAGAGGATGAACGAAGTCTGTTAAGGGGGAGCGACCAATGACGGATCAAAACGGTGAACATTGTGGTTGACGTTCTGCTGACTCACTCAAATCACCTCTATTACGATCGCAAACAGGTTCGCAAGATGCAGCCCTATCCGCCTCTCGGCACGCTTTATGCGGCCGCTTTGCTCAGGCAAAAAGGATTCTCGGTCGCGCTGTTCGACAGCATGCTGGAAAATCCAGAGGAGGGATTCCCCGAAGCGATTGCGCGCACAAAGCCGAAAGTAGTCGCCATCTACGAGGACAATTTCAACTTCCTCTCCAAGATGTGTTTGACCCGAATGCGGCAGATCGCTTTCGGGATGATCGATGTGGCGCGAGCTTTTGGATCGAAGGTTGTCGTCAATGGATCCGATGCTTCGGATCACACAGCGGAGTACCTTGAAAGAGGCGCCGATTTCGTGCTTCTGGGCGAGGCGGAATGGACGCTCCTCGAACTAGTTGAATCTCTTGTTGCCGGATGCGGCCGAAACGCCGGGGACATTGCCGGGATGGCCTACGTTGATACCCGAACTAAATCCATAGTTCGAACGCCACCTCGACCGCTGATGCGGCAATTGGATCTGCTTCCCTTTCCGTCGAGAGACCTTGTGGACATCGAACGATACCGGAAAGTCTGGAAGCAATCGCACGGCTTCTTCGCGATGAATATCGTCGCAAGCCGAGGCTGTCCCTACCGGTGCAACTGGTGCGCGAAACCGATCTATGGGGACACGTTCCACCTGCGCTCACCCGAGAGCGTCGCGACGGAGATGCTCGACCTTCGCGAAACTTACGGCGCAGACTACCTCTGGTTCGCCGATGACCTGTTCGGGATCCAAAACGATTGGGTGCAGGATCTCGCAAGACAGGTCGAGAGCCGGAGCGCCGCCGTGCCATTCAAGATGCAATCTCGAGTGGACCTCATGAAGGAAGACACTGTTTCTGCTCTTCGTCGCGCAGGTTGCGCGGAGGTCTGGATGGGAGTGGAATCCGGATCCCAAAAGATCCTGGACGCCATGGATAAAGGCACAAACGTTGGGCAAATCGTACACGCCAGGGACGGCCTGAAGCGGAATGGAATCCGTGCCTGCTTCTTCCTGCAGTTCGGCTACCCGGGCGAAACCTGGCACGATATCCAAAAGACCATTCAATTGGTCCGCGCAACCCGCCCCGACGACATCGGAGTTTCGGTGTCGTACCCGCTTCCCGGAACGAAATTCTACGAACGAGTCCACGAAGAACTGGGTGACAAGTCCAATTGGCTCGATAGCGAGGACTTGTCCATGATGTTCAAGGGAGCATACAGCAGCGAATTCTATCGAGCACTCCACGATGCCCTGCACGCGGAATTGAAATCGTGGAACTCGGCTGAAGGATGGCCATTCCACTTTCGGGAGTCTGCGGAAGCCGGCTCCGGATCGCATCCAATCCGGTTGGATGAACTGTGGGCCGACGTCGAACATCTGCAGCAGACGTGCCGACTTTCCAACGCAACGAAATTTCCAATTCTGAGTTGCTCCATGGCAGATGCCAGCGACGGCAGCTGAATTTCAGAGAATATCCATGGACCTACTATTGACGCACGGCTACTTTCTCTACGAAGACCCCAAGGAACTCCAGATCATGAAACCATACGTTCCTCTGGGAATTCTTTACCTCGCTTCTCATCTGCGAGCCCGAAATTTCGAGGTCGAGGTATTCGACACGACTTTTTCGTCCCGGCAGGAATTGTTGAATCTCCTCGAGAGCAATGAACCATCAGTTCTGGGTGTCTATGCCAACCTCATGACGCGGGGCAGCGCGCTCCAGATTCTGCAGGCCGCTAAGAGTGCCGGATGGAAGACGATTGTTGGCGGTCCCGAACCGGGAGCTTACATTGATGAATATCTGGCAGCGGGCGCGGATGTCGTCGTCATCGGCGAAGGGGAGCACACGCTGGAGGAATTGCTTCCGGTTTTGCGAACGGGGTCTCTAAGCCAACTCGATCGGATTTCCGGGATTGCTTTTTGTGGAGTAGATGGGAAGGTCCGGCGCACTGCGCCTCGAGTGCAGATTCCCGACATCGATCTTCAACCGTGGCCGAGTCGTGAGTCGGTTCCAATCGAGCGTTACCTGGAAACCTGGCGTACCTACCATGGCACCGGATCGGTCTCCGTGATCACCGCGAGAGGATGTCCTTACGACTGCAGCTGGTGCAGCCACGCGGTGTACGGAAAAACGCACAGGCGGAGAAAGCCTGCCTCCGTAGTCGACGAGGTGGAATGGATCCTCAATCGCTACAGCCCTGACATGCTTTGGATCGCGGACGATGTCTTTACCATCCACCAGGGCTGGCTGACTCAATTCGCAGCCGAGATGAAACGCCGCCGGATACGCATTCCTTTCGAGTGCATCACTCGCGCGGACCGGGTAAACGCGCAAATCGCCGACCTTTTAGCCGACCTCGATTGCTTCCGCGTGTGGATCGGTTCGGAAAGTGGCTCACAGCGCCTGCTTGACGCCATGCATCGTGGAGTTACCGTTGAGCAGGTTCAGACGGCGATTGAGCTGTGCAAATCCAGAGGCATTCAAACAGGGATGTTCCTCATGTGGGGCTACGAAGGCGAGGAACTCGAAGACATCGAAGCGACCATCCGTCACGTAAAGCGCACGCGTCCGGATGTTTTTTTTACCACCGTTGCCTATCCCATTCGTGGGACCGAGTACTTCGAAGCAGTCGCCAGTCGAGTGACCAGCACGAGCTCGTGGGCGGCAGGCTCCGACCGCGATTTTCGAATTCAGGGACGGCATTCCCGGCGGTTCTACCAGAGTGCAGACCAACTGCTGCGGGCCGAAGTCGAGATCGAGAACCTGTCTAATTCGACCGCTGCGGATACGGATATACAGCTGGTGGAGCTCCGTCGAAAAGTAGAGCAGGCCAGAGAAGGTTTAAAGACGACGTTCACCGAGACCGAGGCTTGAGTTGGTGAGTTACGCTTACGCAAAATTCGACGTAGTCGCCGAAACGTACGACGATACTTTTTCAGCCTCCGCGATCGGCCGCGCCCAGCGCAGTTCGATTTGGGAGGCGCTGGATCGTACGTTCCAGGAAGGTCAGCGCATTCTGGAGATCAATTGCGGAACCGGCATCGACGCGCTCCACCTGGCCGGCCGTGGCGTTGAAGTTGTCGCGTGCGATTCAGCTCCCGGGATGATTGCAGTCGCACAGCAACGGATGGACGCATCGTCGAATCGGTCTCCGGTCGACCTTCGATGTCTGGCAACCGAGCAAATAGCCGAGCTCGAGCAGGACGGACCGTATGACGGCGTGCTTTCAAATTTTTCCGGCCTGAACTGCGTCTCCGACTTGAAACAGGTGGCTCGCGATCTGGCTTGTCTGGTGAAACCTGGCGGAAAGGCGGTTGTCTGCTTGTTTGGACGTTTCTGCCTCTGGGAGACTTCCTGGTATCTTGCGCATGGAAAGTTCCGAAAAGCATTCCGGCGTTTTAAGCGAAAAGGAGTCGAGGCCACACTGGCACCTGGTTCGACGGTGGTCGTGCATTACGTATCCGTTGGGGCGCTCAAGCGAACATTCTCGCCTTATTTTCGCCTGGAGAATTGGAGTGGCATCGGTGTTGCGGTGCCGCCTTCGTATCTAGAGGCCCTCGCGATTCAGTTCCCGCGGCTCTTTCGGTTTGCGGCAGGCATTGATCCGCGGCTTGGCGCATGCCCGGGTTTTCGCGCACTCGCAGACCACGTGGTGCTGACTTTTGAAAGGTCGCGGTCATGATCGTGCTCTATCACCCAAGAGCAGCCAAGCCACGAAACCGTCGATTTCCACTGTCGATACTTTCCCTGGCGGCTGTGCTCGAAGGTCACGAAGAATACATGATCGTCGACGGGAATGCGGATGCCAACGAGACCGATACTCTGTTGCGCCTCCTCGGAACCGAAAAGGTCGAATTGCTGGCCGTCTCGGTGATGCCCGGCCCCCAGATGATCCCGGCAGTGGAAACATGCCGGCAGCTACGCGCCAGATACCCGGGTATTCCTATTGTCTGGGGGGGGTACTTCCCATCGATTTATGCCGACACGGTTCTCAACGCCAGTTACGTCGATTTCGCTATTCGTGGCCAGGGCGAGGAAACGCTGCTGGAACTGCTCGAAGCTTTAAGAGGAAAACGAACCTGTGAAAGCGTTCGCGGCCTTTCATTCAAAGGCTCCGCGGGCAGTCACCGGCACAACCCGGAGCGTCCGATGAAAGGTCCGGATGCTTTTCCCTGGTCTCCCTTCCACCGGATTCCAGCCGATCAGTATGTCCGGCCGTCATTCTTCGGCCGTCGCACGGCGGTCCACCAGGCGAGCATCGGGTGTCCTTTCCAATGCGGCTTCTGCGGTGTGATCTCGGCCTACGGAAGTCTGCAGAAAATGGAGTCTCCCGCTCGGACTGAAGCGATTCTTCGTCACCTCGTGCAGAACTACGGCGTCGATTCGATCCAGTTTTACGACAATAATTTTTTCCTGCAGGAAGACCACACTCGGGAGCAGATGGAACGGCTCTCCCCGCTGGGTCTCGGCTGGTGGTGCGAGGCTCGCATCGACCTCATGCTCCGGTACTCCGATGATACGTTTGCCCGCATTCGTCGCGCAGGCTGCAAGATGATCTTCTTTGGAGCGGAGTCGGGTTCGAACTGGGTATTGGAGGACATGAACAAGCAGTTGAAAACGGAGCAGACTCTGGAACTCGCCCAGCGCATCCGGCAGTTTGACATCATTCCGGAGTTTTCCTTTGTCGTGGGCAATCCGAAGGACCCGGAGCGCGATACGACCGAGTGCCTTGGTTTCATCCGGACCATCAAAAAAATTAATCCCGCTTCGGAAATCATTATCTATCCCTATACTCCGGTTCCGCAGCGCGAGAGGATGTACGGGAATGTCGAGGACCAGATCGAATTTCCCGCCACGCCGGACGAGTGGACGACGGAACGGTGGCAGAACTTTGCGATCCGAAAGGATCCGAGAAATCCATGGGCCAAGCCATCGACACTGAGGCGGCTCGACGATTTCAGACTCGTTGTGAGTTCCCGCTGGCCGACCGTACAGGACCTGCGCCTGCCGGCGTGGGGTCGCGGGGGCCTGCAGGCTTTAAGCGCATGGCGCTACCGGCTGGGCTTCTACGCGTTTCCCTACGAACTGAAATTGATGCAACGGCTCACCGAGCTCAGGAAGCCGGAGGCGGAAAGCCTGTGAGCAACGACACAGCGATCACGTTGTCTGCGGGCGAGGCGCATGCGGTCTGGGCCCCGACCTACGATCGAAATCCGAATCCCCTGTTCTCCCTTGAAGATCGGATCATGGAACCGCAGCTTCCCGGCCTTGAAGAAATGGCAGAAATGACCGTTCTCGATGTTGCGTGCGGAACCGGCAGATGGCTTGGGCACTTCCTCAATCGCGGCACGCGATTATCCGCAGGGTTCGATCTTGCACCGGAAATGCTGAACGAGGCCCGCCGCAAGCCGCTCGTTCAAAACCGGTTGATACAGGCCGATTGCCTGTCGATTCCTGTTCGGAGCAACGCCGTGGATCTTGCGATCTGTTCTTTCGCGGTGAGTTATGTCGGTGACCTCTGCTGTTTCGCGCGCGAACTTTCGAGAATCGTAAAAGAGGGGGGACATCTCTTCATCTCTGATTTTCACCCTTCGGGACATCGACGTGGCTGGAAGAGGAGTTTCCGGTACAACGGAGGCACTATCGAAGTCTCCAGCTTCCAGTATTCCATCGGCGGCATTTGTGACGCGTTTGAAACCGAAGGATTCGATCTGGTCTCCCGGAGCGAACCCTGCTTCGGAGAAGCGGAAAGGCCTATCTTCGATGTATGCGGGAAAGGACATCTCTTTGAGGAATCGCGTCTGGAACCAGCCATTTTCATCTGCCACTTCAGGCGATCTGCAGAATTCACCCCGTGATGCGGCTCTCAGGGGGACGCGTAGCGGTGGACTCACGGACGGCCATCCGCGCAGACATCGACATCGCGAGCGGCCGAATACGCAAGCTGGTACCGGCGGATTCCTCGGAGCCTCCCGACGAGATCCCCGCCGCGCATGTTGATTTTAAGAATTACCTGATCCTGCCTGGATTGATCAACGCCCACGATCACCTGGAGTTCAATCTCTTCCCGAGGCTCGGAAACGGTCCTTACGCCAACTATGAGGACTGGGCGAACGACATTTATCGGCCCGATCGTTCTCCGTTGCTTGAGCATCTGTCCATACCAAAGCACGTGAGGCTCTGGTGGGGTGGGATCAAGAACCTCCTCTGCGGAGTTACCACGGTTTGCCACCACAATCCTTATGAAGAAGCAGTTTTTGGCGGAGAATTTCCCGTCCGTGTTCTCAGGCGGTATGGCTGGGCGCACTCGATCGCGTTCGAGAAGGACCTGCCTCTGGCCTTTCGATCAACCGAGACCGGAGCTCCTTTCATCCTCCATCTCGCTGAAGGAACAGACGAGCGCAGTAAGGATGAAATCTTTGCACTCAATCGGCTGGGTGCTCTGGATTGCCGGACAGTCATCGTTCATGGAGTCGGTTTGACGGCCGATGGGCACGCGCTGAGACGGCAGAAGGGCGCCTCGCTGGTCTGGTGTCCGACGTCGAACCGGTTCACAATCGGCGCGACTATCGATGCCCGGTCGATCTGCCTCGAAGAAAAAGTCGCCCTTGGGAGCGATTCCGCTCTTACAGCCCGGGGAGACTTGCTGGATGAAATCCATGCCGCGAACAACGAGGAAGGTGTGGACGCGGACGCCGTTTATGCGATGGTCACCGAATCCGCGGCTGCCATCTTACGATTGAGAGACGGGGAAGGGAGGATCCAGGTGGGCTCCGTCGCGAACTTGATCGCTGTCCGTGAGCAGGATGCGTCCCCGGCTGAAACACTAGTGCAGGCAGACTTGAGCCAGATCGAGCTGGTCCTGATTGCCGGAAAGCCGCAGCTGCTTTCGGCCGAGATGGTCCGCCGTTGGCCGCAATCCCTGCTTGAAGGCTTCGAGTGGATCACCGTTGAGGGAACACGCCGCATGGTCCGCGCTCCCATCGGTCACTTGTTGGCTGAAGTGAGCCGGTATCTATCCGCGCCTGTGCGTCTGGCGGGAAAAGAAATCTCGATATGAGCGAGTCAGAACATCGCATCACGGAACTGCCGATCCTCGTTCTCTTTCCTCACAATCGTTGCAATTGCCGTTGTGTAATGTGTGACATCTGGCGGATTCGGCAGATCCGGGAAATCACCGACCGGGATCTCGAACCTCACGTTGCGAGCCTGCGAGCCCTCAACGTGAAGTGGATCGTCTTCTCCGGCGGCGAGCCTCTGATGCATTCCGATTTGCCTTCGCTGTGCCGGCTGTTTCGACAGGAAGGTGTGCGCCTCACGCTCCTCACTGCCGGACTGATACTCGAGCGGCATGCTGGAGAAGTGGCCGAATGGATGGACGACGTGATTGTGTCGCTTGACGGACCACCGGAGACACATGACGATATCCGTGCCGTTCCGGAAGCATTTATGCGACTGGAATGCGGAATACAAGCTCTTCGACGCCTGCGCCCTGACATGCCGATTCAGGGACGGTGTACCATCCAGAAAAATAACTTCAAGTCGCTCTGCGGTACCGTTCGCACTGCCCACGAATTGAAATTGAACTCCATTTCGTTTCTGGCTGCGGATGTCAGTTCGGACGCTTTCAATCGCCCCGAAGGCTGGCCGGCAGAACGACAGCAACTGGTAGCTCTGGACAACGCTGAAGTCGAAGTACTTGACCTTGAAATCGAATCCCTGCTTCGTGATTACCGAGAAGATGTCGAATCCGGCTTTGTTGTTGAAAATGCGGATAAGCTCCGCCGTATCCCGCTTCACTTCCGCGCGCACCTCGGGCGAGCGGAAGCAGTATCCCCACGCTGCAACGCGCCCTGGGTTTCCGCCGTGGTGGAGGCCGATGGCACGGTAAGGCCCTGTTTTTTTCATCGCGCGATTGGCAACATTTACGACCGAACGCTGCTTGACGTACTGAACGGCGATGAGGCTCTGCAGTTTCGACGTCAGCTCAATGTTGCCAGCGACTCCACATGCCGGAATTGTGTTTGTTCTCTTTTTTTGGAGAAGAGTCCGTAGCTTTCGGGATTTCCCGTCGACTCCTGCTATCCGAACCACGCAACTGTTCTTTGGATTCGACTCCTTCGCATTCATAATATTTGGTGCCGCGGTCGTCATTGCAACTGATGGGGAGGACTGCGCCGCAATATCAATACAAGGCTCAATGGCGAGGCTCTGACGGGGAAGATGTTCTGGGTCGAGGGCCGGAAAGTGAGTATCGGTTCGATCGAGCCAGTTCTCTCGTACGCGACCATTACGCCGGAGATTATCAGGGCACCCTGGCGATTTTGCGTTCAGGGGAGTCCGCATGTTTCAGAGTACAAAACCCATCCTTTCGAGGAGGGGACACACTCAGGGGGGTGTGAATCATGACGCGACTACAAAGATACGGTTTGCTGCTCATATTTCTGCTTTCCGCTTCGTCTGCCTTCGCTCATCCGTCCTTTCTTGACGACTTCCGCCGCGATCCATTTCGTCGTCCAGAAATCGATGGCTGCAATACATGTCATATGAGTGCACAGGGTGGTGATGCGCGAAATGCTTTTGGCCAGGCTTTTGAGAGTTCGGGAAAGCTAGTGACGCCGATGCTGCGCGCTCAGTTTCCGGATCGGTTTGCGTACCCGATTTCCCGTGGCACGGGTGACCTCGTGTTTTATTTTTCAGATCCAGCCGGCAAGCAGGTAGTTGTTGAGAGGTCCGGAACGCGAGTATTGGTCGACCTGGATGGAAAAGCTGTGGACGGAGTCGCGGCGGGGGGCGCTGCCGCTGCCGCTGCCACTGCTGGAGCTGCTCCAACCGCGACAACCAAAAAATCTGTGGTAGTGGACGATTTTGCGCATGAGGGCGCCTTCTTTGGAATGAATATCGTCAACCTGCCCAACGGTAAGCCGATAAAGGCCGGCGGAGTAGACGTCGTGTTCCAGCATCGATTCCTGGAGGATATTCAGTCCGCAGGCGCGAGCGAATTGTACGGACTCGATAGCTTTGCCGTAATCCTGTTTGGGGCTCAGGTTGGCATTACCAAACGTTTGAGTGGCGGAGTTTTCCGTACCAATCTCGACAGAACCATCGAAATTAATTCGTCGTTGAACATTGCTCGGCAGAGCAAAACGGGATCCCCATTGACCGTAATGCTGCGTGGCGGTGTTGAAGGCCGGAATAACTTCGGCGAGAACTACTCACCCTACATCCAGCCTGTCTTTACGCGACAATGGGCTCCTCGACTTTCAGTCACCCTGGCACCCACGTTCGCATTCAATACACGGGATGAGTTTTCCAAACTCCCTCCGGAATCTCGGTATGGTGAGGAGCACAATCATACAATTTCCCTGGGCGTTGGGGTTGGCATCCGGGTGTTGAACACCACTTCCATCGTTGGAGAATACATACCCCGGTTGTGGGGGTTCAAGGGCGAACGAAAGGATCGGCCGGGCGTATCTATGGGGCTGCAGAAATCGACCAATCGGCATACGTTCGAGTTGGTCGTTTCGCGACAGCTGGCCATGACGACCACTCAGTATGCCGTGCAGGGAACCGACGTCTTCAGCATCGGCTTTAACATCTATCGCAAGGTCCGATAGAAAGCGTGGACATTGTGACGAGCTCGCTCGCCCTCCAGGCTCAATGCCAATGGTGCTTCGGGCTTTCTATCTTTTGTGCGCTCAAGTCGTGCAAACACGTGCAAGACGAGAATGCATAAATATATAATTCGCCAATTATGCGCAGCAGAGACTTCGGTTTGTGGCGACTTCGAGAAGTCCGAACTCACCAGGGTCCGGCGAGCGAACTCTGGGGCAACGACTGTTTGGTTTGCTGAATATGGATCACCGCGCGTTCCTTGTCATTGGGGCGAT